>OUWB011209575.1_pt1 | contig 98309 bp, 84 predicted proteins | sample 1779821 | NCBI WGS metagenome assembly OUWB01 (sample SAMEA3914806, study PRJEB12502) | metagenome | biome: forest; material: soil | place: Canada | collected 2011-08-03 | depth 0.1 m
CATGAAGCGCCGGTCTCGGGATGCAAGCTCGCAACCGCTTGCCGTCGTTCAGGGAGCCGGAGGACGCGTCATCTGGCACGAGGTCGGTTGCGTGCCGACGTAGGTATCGATCTTTTCGTTGGTCTTCCAGCCGTAGCCGGTGTTTTCCTGGTCGTATTTCACGGTCTTGCCGTCGGTCTTGACCCAGGTCGCGATGTAGAGCGGCTGCTGCAACTGGTGGTCCGACTTGCGCATTTCGACTTCGCCGTTCAAGTCTTTGACCTTCATGTCTTCCAGCGCATACGCCACCTTGATCGGGTTGGTCGATTTGCTGTCCTTGATCGCCTTGGTCAGCATTTCGACCACGGTATAGGTCGCCATCGCGTAGTAGTCGTCGTTGTATTTTTTCTTGAACTCGTCGACCACGTCGTGGCCGACAAAGCCGTCGTTGTTGGCGTTCCAGTAGCCGACGTATTTGACGTGATCGGCGCCGGACGCGCCCATGGCCGTCGGCACGCCTGTCGTCGCGCCGTAATAGGTATAGAAGTTGACGTTCAAGCCCGCATCCTTGGCCGCCTTGATCAAGAGCGACAGGTCGGCGCCCCAGTTGCCGGTGATGACGGTGTCCGCGCCGGACGCCTTGATCTTGGCCACGTAGGGCGAAAAGTCCTTGACGGTGGCGATCGGGTGGAAATCGTCGCCGACGACTTCGACGTCGGGACGCTTGCGCTTCAGGTAATCCTTGGCAGCGCGCGACACCTGGTGGCCGAACGAATAGTTCTGGCTGATGATATAGACCTTCTTGATGCTCTTGTCCTTGGCCATGAAAGTGGTCAAGGCTTCCATCTTCATGTCGGAATTCGCGTCGAAGCGGAAGTGCCAGAAGCTGCACTTGCTGTTGGTCATGTCGGGGTCGACCGCGGCGTGGTTCAGGTACACGATTTCATGGCCGGGATTGCGCTCGTTGTTTTTGTTGATGGCATCGATCAAGGCGAGACCCGCACCCGAGCCGTTGCCCTGGGTGATGTAGTGGAAGCCCTGGTCGATCGCGCTCTTCAACTGGGTGAGCGACTCTTGCGGGCTGCCCTTGTTGTCGAAGCCGACGAATTCGATGGTGTTGTCGCCGGCCCAGTGCTGCTTGTTGGCCGTTTCGGCCAGCATCTGGAAGCTGTGCAACTGGTTTTGCCCGATCGGCGCGAAAGTGCCGGAAAGCGGGTCGATGAAGGCAATCTTGACGTTTTCCGCGTGCGCCGCCGATGTGGCGAAAGCCGCAGCCAATGAGAGCGAAAGGATGAGGGAACGGGATGGGCGAATTGGCTTGTTCATGTGTCTCACTTTGTATTTGTTGGTGAATATTTGTTGGTGAATATTTCTTAGCAAATGCGTGCCTGCACGATGGCTATGCCGTCGGTAAAACGTACTCCTTGAATTGCTCGCGTATCTTGGTTTTCAATACCTTGCCGGTTGCGCCCAGCGGAATCGCGTCGACGAAGGCCACGTCGTCGGGGGTCCACCACTTGGCGATCTTGCCCTGGTAAAACGCAATCAGCTCTTCCTTCGTCAAGTCTGCGCCGGGCCGCTTGACCACCACCAGCAAGGGACGTTCGTCCCACTTGGGGTGGAAGATGCCGATGCAGGCCGCCTGCAGCACGGCCGGATGCGCCATGGCGATGTTTTCCAGGTCGATGGTGCCGATCCACTCGCCGCCCGACTTGATCACGTCCTTGCTGCGGTCGGTGATCTGCATGTAGCCATCGGGATCGACGGTTGCCACGTCGCCTGTGGGGAACCAGCCGTCGATCAGGACGTCGCCGCCTTCTTTCTTGAAGTAGCTATCGACCACCCACGGGCCGCGCACGAGCAGGTTGCCGAAGGTCTTGCCGTCCCAGGGCAATTCCTTGCCCGCATCGTCCACAATTTTCAGTTCGACGCCATAGATCGCATGGCCCTGCTTTTCCAGGATGGCTTGCTGCTTGTCTTCGGGCAGGTTCAGGTGATGGTTTTGCAATGTGCATGTCGTGCCCAGCGGCGACATCTCGGTCATGCCCCAGGCATGCACCACTTCCACGCCATACTTGTGGCGCAGCGTCTTCATCATCGCCGGCGGGCAGGCCGAACCGCCGATCACGGTGCGGCGGAAGGTGGAGAATTTCAGGTCGTTCTGGCCGACGTAATTGAGCAAGCCCAGCCACACCGTCGGCACGCCGGCCGAGAACGTGACCTTTTCCTGTTCGAACAATTCATAGACCGATTTGCCGTCCAGCGCGGGGCCCGGGAAGACCATCTTGGCCCCGGTCAGCGGCACCGAATACGGCAAGCCCCAGGCATTGACATGGAACATCGGCACCACCGGCAGCACCACGTCGCGCGAGGACACGTTCAGGGCATCGGGCAAGGCCGAGGCGAACGAGTGCAACAGCGTCGAGCGGTGCGAATACAACGCCCCTTTGGGATTGCCCGTGGTGCCCGAGGTGTAGCACAGGCTCGATGCCGAGTTCTCGTCGAAGATGGGCCATTCGTAGTCGTCGGAATTGTCGTCGATCAGATCCTCGTAGCACATCAGGTTCTTGATCTTGTGTTCCTTGGGCATGTGCTCGCGGCCGCACATCATGATGTAGCCCTTGATCGTCGTGCAGTTCGCGGAGAATGCTTCGGCGGCCTGCAGGAAAGTCATGTCGAAGAACAGGTACTGGTCTTCGGCGTGGTTGGCGATGTAGGCAACCTGTTCGGCGAACAGGCGCGGATTGACGGTGTGCAGCACGGCGCCCGAGCCGGAAACCGCGTAGTACAGTTCCATGTGGCGATAGCCGTTCCACGCCAGCGTGGCGACGCGGTCGCCCATCTTCACGCCGAGCTTTTTCAAGGCGTTTGCCATCTGCCGCGCACGCTTGTGGCAATCGCTGTAGGTATATCGATGGATGTCGCCCTCGACGCGGCGCGACACGATTTCATTCTTGCCGAACTGGCGATCGGCGTGGCGGATGATGCTGGAGATGAGCAGGGGCTGGCTCATCATTTGCCCCATCAAGGGGCTCTGCGGATACTGCGGCATTCCGTCTCCTGGGTTTCAAGCGCTCTGGCGGCTCTTGTATGTCAAAGATTTTTGTACGACCGTGCTTTAACCGTCAACGACTTTCGATGCTGCGCCGCAGCAGTGTTCTTTCGGCACGTCGACTACTCTCATGCAAGGCACTCATCTCTTGCATGCGCTTGCGTACTGATGTATTCACATGCGCCCGCACTCACGTACGGTATGACGGGTCCTTTCGTTCAAGCCTGCGCAACAGTCCCGGCCATGCCAGCATGCCGCCCAGCGACTTCGTCACGGCCTTGGCCTGCTGCTGCGCGCCATTGATGATCGCTGGAGGAATCTGGATCAGCTCTCCACCGCCGGCTTGCGCGCGCACCTGTATGGTGCATGCCGCTTCGAACACATACATGTTGAGAAAAGCATCGGCCACGGTGCGCCCGACAGTGAGCAAGCCATGGTTACGCAGCATGAGGTAAGTTTTCTCGCCGAAGTCCGCAACCAGGCGCGGCTTTTCCTCGTCGTTCAATGCTACACCCTCGTAGTCATGATAGGCCAGACTAGAGAGCACAAAAATCGATTGTTGCGACAACGGCTGCACCCCCTTGGCCTGGGCCGACACGGCGACGCCGTTCAGGCTGTGCACGTGGAGCACGCATTGCGCGTCGTGGCGCGCCGAATGGATCGCCGAATGGATGGTGAAGCCGGCCGGATTCACCGGGAACGGACTGTCGTCGAGCTTGTTGCCGTGCAGATCGATCTTCACCAGCGACGACGCCGTGATTTCGTCGAACATCATGCCGTAGGGGTTGATCAGGAATTGATCCTCGGTGCCCGGCACGCGCGCGGTGATGTGGGTAAACACCAGATCGCTCCAGCCGAAATCGGCGACCAGGCGGTAGCAGGCGGCGAGATCGACCCGTGCATTCCATTCCTCGTCCGACACTGTGCCCTTGCGGGTGGGGATGTTCAATGCGGCAGTGCTCATATGCGGTCTCCTGTTATCTGTACAATGATAGGGTATCGCTTCAGTATCCGCACAAGCGTGCGCCGGAACTGTCAACTTCTTAACATTTGCATGACCGCACCGAATCACAAATCCCCTCTCGACAAAGAAGCCTTGCTGCGCGAATCCTGGCTCGCTGAGATGCCCGACGAGATCGTCGTCGAAGCGGCCGCCTGCGCCTCGATCAGGATGGTCGAAGACGGCACGCTGATCCACGCGCGCGGCGACGGCTGCGACGGCTTCTATACCATCGCCCATGGCGCGGTGCGTTTCTCGCGCACCACCTCCGACGGCCATGCCACCACCATTGCCGTGATGGAAGCGCCGAACTGGTTTGGCGAAATCTCCGTGTTCGACGGCATGCCGCGCACCCATGACGGCCATGCGCTCGGACCGACCACGCTGCTGTTCCATGCCAAGACCGATTTCAAGCGCCTGCTGACGCGCTATCCGGTGATCTACGAGCGATTCGCGCGCATGCTGGCGCTGCGCCTGCGCGCTACCTTCGATCTGGTGGAAGAGGCATCGGTTGCGCCTTTGTCGCAACGCCTGGCGCGCCGCCTGCTCGAGCTGGCCCAGCTCGAACCTTCCGCCATGAACGCCGCCACCATTCCGCGCGGGCGCGAAGTGCCCTTGACGCAGGAAGAACTCGGCCACCTGCTGGGCAAGTCGCGCCAGAGCATTGCCAAGTTGCTGCGCCTGTGGGAGCAAGATGGCCTGGTGCAAACGCGTTATGGCCGCGTCTTCATCGAAAAGCCCGATGTATTGACCGGGATAGCCTACCCGGACCGCCAATTGCCGGCGTCTGCGCCCCGCAGCGGCGCCAGCCTGTTCAAGGAAATGTCGTGAATGCGCCTTTGCCGCAAGGCTTGAAACCACTCGACGCGCTCGAATTCGGCAATGCCTTTGCCGAATTGCCCGGCGCCTTTTACACCGCGTTGCAGCCCACGCCGCTGCCCGCGCCCTACCTTGTCGGGTTCGCCCCGTGCGCCGCTGCGCTGATCGGCCTGGAGCCTGGCGCAGCGTTGCAAGATGGCTTCGTCGAAGCCTTTGCCGGCAACCGCATCCTGCCTGGGTCCAGGCCCGTGGCTGCCGTATATTCGGGCCATCAGTTCGGCGTCTGGGCCGGCCAGCTTGGTGACGGCCGCGCCATTTTGCTGGGCGACGTGCCGGCTGCCGATGGCACCCGGCTGGAATTGCAATTGAAGGGCGCCGGCTTGACGCCTTACTCGCGCATGGGCGACGGCCGTGCCGTGCTGCGTTCGTCGATCCGTGAATTCCTCTGTTCCGAAGCGATGGCGGCGCTGGGCATCCCGACTTCGCGCGCGCTGTGCGTTACCGGCTCGGATCATTTCGTCGTGCGCGAAACGCCTGAGACTTCGGCCGTGGCAACCCGCATGGCACCCTCCTTCGTTCGCTTCGGTTCGTTCGAGCATTGGTTTCATTCGGAACGCCACGACGAGCTGAAGATCCTGGCCGATCACGTGATCGACGGCTTTTACCCCAGATTGCGCGAACAGGCCAACCCCTACCATGCGCTGCTGCGGGAAGTCACGCACCGCACCGCGCACCTGATGGCGCAATGGCAGGCGGTCGGCTTCATGCACGGCGTGATGAATACCGACAATATGTCGATCCTCGGCATCACGCTCGACTACGGCCCGTTCGGCTTCATGGAAGCCTTCGATCCGCGCCACATCTGCAACCATAGCGACAGCCAGGGCCGCTACTCTTACGCCATGCAGCCGCAGATCGGCCACTGGAATTGCTACGCACTGGGCCAGGCCATGCTGCCCTTGATCGGCGAGGTCGATCTGGTGCACGATGCGCTGGCCGGCTACAAGGCAGCCTTCGTCGCGAAGATGGACCAACTGCTGCACGCCAAGCTGGGATTGAAGAACATCCTGGAAGAAGATGCCGGCTTGATCGAGCAGATGTTTGCCGTTTTGCAAGGCAGCCATGCCGACTTCACGCTGTTTTTCCGCGAACTGGGCAAAGTCGCAGTCGACGATCCCGCCAGCGCCGAACCGGTGCGCGACCTGTTCATCGACCGTGACGCCTGCGACGGCTGGCTGGCGCAGTATCGCGCCCGGCTGAAGCAGGAAGGCGGCACGGACGCCGACCGGCGCGCCGCCATGGACGCAGTCAATCCAAAATACGTCTTGCGCAACTATCTGGCCCAAATCGCCATCGAAAAGGCGCAAAATAAGGACTTTTCCGAAGTTGCGCGCCTCCTGGCCGTCCTGGAAAAACCCTTTGACGAACAGCCGGAAAATGCGCATTATGCGGCCCTGCCCCCGGATTGGGCCAGTACCTTGGAAGTGAGTTGTTCATCATGACAGACAAAGTCGTCAAGACCGACGCCGAATGGCGAAACCAGCTCGACCCGATGGAATATCAGGTCACGCGCCACGCCGCCACCGAACGCGCTTTCACCGGCCGCTTCTGGGATCACCACGAGCACGGCATTTATACCTGCGTGTGCTGCGGCACGCCCCTGTTCGAATCCGACACCAAGTTCGATTCGGGCTGCGGCTGGCCCAGCTATTTCAAGGCATTGAATCCGGAAAACGTGCGCGAAATCACGGACCGCACGCACGGCATGATACGCACCGAAGTGATCTGCAACGTCTGCGACGCCCATCTCGGCCATGTTTTCCCGGACGGGCCGCCGCCCACCGGCCTGCGCTATTGCATCAACTCGGCTTCGCTGACTTTTACCCCTACCTCCTCCATCTGAACTGCGCAATCCGCTTATGAAGTTATTGTTCGACGTCTTCCCCATCGTTCTGTTCGTTTTTGTTTTCTGGTGGGGAGGCGCCCACCCCGACACCGCGCGTGCCATGGCCGATCAATATCTCAGCAGCTTCATGTCGGGTGGCTCTGTAGTCGGCAATCACGGCCCGCTGCTGCTGGCCACGGCTGCAGCGATTGTCTGCACGGCGTTGCAGGTAGCGGTCGAGTTGGTGCGGCGCAAGCCGATAGGCGTCACGCTATGGATGACTTTGGCCGTGATCGTGGTCTTCGGCGGCATGACGATCTACTTCAACAACGAGAATTTCATCAAAGCGAAGCCTACAGTACTCTACTGGTGTTTCGCTACAGCATTGCTGGTCAGCCGTCTGTTGCTAAAGAAGAACGCCATACGCGCGTTGATGGGCGGGCAATTCAGCCTGCCGGAACGAATCTGGAACAAACTCGATATCGCCTGGGTGCTGTTCTTCGTTTGCATGGGGCTATTGAATCTGTTTGTCGCCTTCGTCATGTTCCAGGGCGATACGGATGCCTGGGTCAAATTCAAATTTGCTTCGATTGGCATCAGCTTCGTCTTCATCATCGTGCAGAGCATTTACCTTTCGAAACATATTGAAGGGCCGAAATGAGCGATACTCCGGCTCCGGGTGGGCAAACTGTCGCCGAGCGAATTCAATATCGCCTGGATGCAACTTTTTCGCCTTTGGCCTGTCAGTTGGAAGACGAATCGGCGGCACATGCAGGGCATGCCGGAGCGGCTTCGGGCGGCGGCCACTACCGCCTGAGGCTTGTATCCGCAGCGTTTGAAGGGCAAAATCGCATCGCCCGTCATCGGCTGGTGTATCATTGCCTGCTTGATATGATGCACAAGGATATCCACGCTCTGGCCATCACTGCCCTGGCGCCTTCGGAAGTCCAGGCATGAGTGCTGATATCGTAAAAAGTGAAAAATCACCGTTATTAACAAGTTCGCAATACTTCTATTCCTTGGGAAGAAATAATGACTTTTAAACCTGCCCGCCTGTTGGTGGTTCTTTTGGCTGTTGCCGCATTGCCCGCTGTGGCCCAAGTCGCCACCGTCAACGGCAAGCCCATTCCTTCTGCCCGCGTCGATTCCGTGATCAAGGATGTCGAAGCACGCGGCCAACAAAAGGACAGCCCCGAACTGCGCAAGCAGATCACCGAAAAACTGGTCGAACTCGAAATCCTGAGCCAGGAAGCCGAAAAGCGCGGCTTGGACAAGGATGCCGAAACCAAGGAAAAGATTGCCCTGAACCGCGAAACGGTGCTGGCCAACGCACTGATCCAGGCACAACTGAAGAAGATCGTGGTCAAGGATTCGGACATCGCCGCCGAATACGAGAAGATCAAGGCCGCCCAGTCGCAACGTCAGGAATACCATGCACGCCACATCCTGGTGAAGACCGAAGACGAAGCCAAGGACATCATCGCCAAGCTGAAGAACGGCGCCAAGTTTGACGACCTGGCCAAGGAAAAATCGATCGAACCCGGCGCCGACAAGAGCGGCGGCGACCTCGGCTGGTCCACGCCTGAAGGCTATGTGCCTGAATTCTCCGCTGCCATGATCAAGCTCGACAAGGGCCAGTTCACCGACACGCCGGTGCACACCCAGTTCGGCTGGCACGTGATCAAGATGGAAGACAAGCGCCAAGGCCAGGTGCCTTCGCTGGACGACGTCAAGCCGCGCCTGACCGAAATGATGAAGCAGAAGCAGATGGAAGACTTCATCACTTCGCTCAAGAGCAAGGCGCAAGTCAGCGACGGTGCTGCTGCAGCGCCGGCCCCGAAGGCCAAGAAGTAATCCTTCTCGCATCGCAAAGCAAAAAGCCCGGGATTCCCGGGCTTTTTCATTATGAAGGTAGGTTGGTGCAGAGCGCAGCGAAGCCCAACAATGTCGCCCGCCAATACGCGAAGCGACGCCTGATGCTTCGGATGCTGGGCTTCGCTACGCTCTGCACCAACCTACATGCCACGCGCAAGGCGCTTATTCAAGCGCCGGCAACACCTTCCCCGCCACTTCGCCAAAGCCGATACGATATCCCTCGCCCTGACACCACCCCGTCATGGCGACTTCATCGCCATCGACGATGAAGGAGCGCTTCGCGCCGCCTTCCAGCGCCAGGGGCTGTTGCCCGTTCCAGGTCAGTTCGAGCAGGCTGCCGTAGGAATCCGGCGTCGCGCCGCTGACGGTGCCAGATCCCATCAAATCGCCGACCTGGGTATTGCAGCCCGAGACCGTGTGATGTGCCAATTGCTGCGCCATGGTCCAGTACATCGCCTTGAAATTGGTGCGGCAGATCGTGGTGGCTTGCGCCGCGTCGGCCGGACGCACGTTGACTTCCAGTTCCAGATTCACGCCGTTCTTGCCCTGTTGGCGCAGGTAGGGCAACGGTTGCGGCTCCTGCGCGGGGCTCTCGACCATGAAAGGCTGCAGCGCTTCCATGGTGACGATCCAGGGCGAGATCGAGGTGGCAAAGGTTTTGCTGTTGAACGGGCCCAACGGCACATATTCCCATTGCTGCAGGTCGCGCGCGCTCCAGTCGTTCAACAAGACCATGCCAAAGATATGCTCCGGGGCGGCATCGACAGGAATCGGCTCGCCCAGCGCATTGCCGTGGCCGACGATGAAAGCGGTTTCGAGTTCGAAATCGAGCTTGCGGCAGGCGCCGAAGATCGGCGACTCGGCATCGGGCAGCTTGATCTGGCCGCACGGACGGCGCACCGGCGTGCCGCTGACCACGACCGAGCTGGCGCGGCCGTTGTAGCCGATGGGGATGTGCAGCCAGTTCGGCAGCAGGGCGTTCTTCGGATCGCGGAACATCGTGCCGACGTTGGTGGCATGTTCCTTCGACGAATAGAAGTCGGTGTAGCCTGGGATCGCCACGGGCAGGTGCGTCGTCACGCTATCGAGCGGCAAGAGCACCTGCTCGCGCAGGGCGGCATCGTCGCGCAGCGTGGGATTGTCGTGGCGCAGCAGCAGGCTGATGGCGAGACGATTGTCGCTCCAGGACTGCCTGCCCAGCGCAATAAAAGCATTCAGTGTCGCCTGATCGAATACGTGGGTGCCGGAAGGCTTCAACAGGCCGTGCCGCTCCAGTAAGGACAAATCGAGCACGAAGGCGCCGATGGCGACACCGGCTCGCGGCTTGGGGTCGGCAGCGGTGCTGAAAATGCCGAACGGCAGATTCTGGATAGGAAAATGCGAATCGGGCGCGACGTCGACGAAAGACTTCAACGCGGGGTCGTTGGCTTGCATGGGGTTCCTTTGTTCTATTCGCTTAGATCGGCTTGCCGGTGAAATTCTTCTTCAGGCCGTGCCAGCATTCGAGGTAATTCTTTTGCAGCTCGGGCATGAGCAAGGCATGCGAGGTCGGGCGGATCACATAGCGGCTTTCGAACATGAAGGCCAGCGTGTTCTCGATCTTGTGCGGCGCAAGCTGCGCTTCGCTGGCACGCTCGAAGGTCGCCGCATCGGGACCGTGGCCCGACATGCAGTTGTGCAGGCTGCCGCCTCCGGGAACGAAGCCTTCGGCCTTGGCATCGTAGGCGCCGTGGATCAGGCCCATGTATTCGCTCATCACGTTGCGGTGGAACCAGGGCGGACGGAAGGTGTTTTCCGCCACCATCCAGCGCGGCGGGAAGATCACGAAATCGACATTGGCCGTGCCGGGCGTATCCGACGGCGACGTCAGCACGGTGAAGATCGACGGATCGGGATGGTCGAAGCTCACCGTGTTGATGGTATTGAACAAGGCGAGGTCGTACTTGAACGGGGCGTAATTGCCGTGCCAGGCCACCACGTCGAGCGGCGAATGGCCGATCTCGGCAGACCACAACTGGCCGCCGAATTTGGCGACCAATTCGAACTTGCCTTCGCGGTCTTCATAGGCCGCCGTCGGCGTCAAAAAGTCGCGCGCATTGGCCAAACCGTTGGAACCGATCGGGCCCAATTCGGGCAAACGCAATGCGGCTCCATAGTTTTCGCAGACGTAGCCGCGTGCAGACCCTTCAGGCAATTCGACCGCGAAGCGCACGCCGCGCGGCAGCAGCGCCATTTCGCCGGGTTTGACATCGAGCACGCCCATCTCGGTCTTCACGCGCAAGGCGCCTTGCTGCGGCAACACCAGCATTTCGCCATCGGCGTTGTAGAAAAAGCGCCCTTCCATCGAGCGATTGGCCGTGTACAGGTGGATCGCCATGCCGACTTGCGCGCCGAGGTCGCCATTGCCGGCCACGGTGACGAGGCCGGCCACGAAGTCGGTCGGCGCCTCAGGCATGGGCAGCGGATTCCAGCGCATCTGGTTCGGCGAGACGCTGGCCGCATCGAACGGCGCGGCGCGCAGCAAGCCATTGTCGATGGCGCGGAAGCTGCCGTGCATCGCGCCGGGGCGGATGCGATAAAGCCAGGAACGACGATTCAGGTGGCGCGGCGCAGTGAAGGCAGTGCCGGAAATCTGCTCGGCATAGAGGCCATAAGCCACCTTTTGCGGCGAATTCTGGCCGTGCGGCAAGGCGCCGGGCAAAGCTTCGGTCGCCAGTTCGGCGCCGAAGCCGGAGAGGTAACGCAATCCGCTATCGTTGGCTTCATTGACGGTTGCTGCATGCATGGTCGGGCTCCATAAGGAAAATGACGGCGGATGCGTTTGTCAACATCACATTCTGCGCCGATTTGCTGGTGCCCATATTATGGACATTTGTTGATTTAAGAAAAATAGCGCATTATTGAAATAATTATTCATTTTTACTAAATAATATGGACCGACTGGAATCCTTGCGCCTATTTTGCCGTGTGGTCGAGTTGAATAGTTTCAGCCGCGCGGCTGACCAGCTCCAGTTGTCGAACGCCTCGATCACCAACCACATCGCCGCGCTGGAGAGCCATTTCGGCGTGCGCCTGTTGAACCGCACCACGCGCAAGCTCTCGCTGACCGACGACGGCCGATCGTGCTACGAGCGCGCGTTGCGGCTCCTGGGGGAAATGACGGAGCTGGAAGATGCGCTGCAGGGTGCGCGCCTGAAGCCCAAGGGCATATTGCGCGTCGACATACCGACCGCCATCGGCCGCATCTACATCGCCCCCGCCCTGCCGCGCTTCGCCGCGCAATACCCCGAGTTGTCGTTACACGTGCACGTCACCGACCGCGACCTCGACATCATCGACGAGCGCGCCGACGTGGTGATACGCATGGGGGAATTGAAGGATTCGAACATGGTGGCGCGGCTGATCTACCAATCGCGCTCGATCTGTTGCGCCGCGCCGTCCTACTTGGCCCAACATGGCACACCCGCCACGCCGCAGGAGCTGGCGCAGCATACTTGCCTGGGCTTCATCCAGCCGAATTCGCGCGAAATCGTGCCGTGGGAATTCACCCGCAAGAATGGAGAACGAGACGACAACCTCACTTTCGCTCCGCAGGCGCACATTGCCATCAACCACGCCGAATCGCTGATCCATGCCGCAACGACCGGCGCGGGCATCATCCAGTTGCTGTCATCGTCCTTGAATCCGCCCATTGAAATCGGCGCACTCCTGCCCATCCTCAAAGACTGGGAGAGCGCCGGTCCGCCGGTCTATGTGGTTTATCCGCAAAACCGCCATCTCTCGCCGAAGGTACGCGCCTTCGTCGATTTCGTCGGCGAACTGTTTGCCGGCATACCGTGAAAATTCGAGAAGGGATCAGCACATGACAACACGCACCGTCATCATCGCAGGCGCCACCGGCCTGGTGGGCAAGGAAATCCTCAGCGGACTGCTGGCCGACGATACCGTGGGCGAGATCCACAGCCTCGGACGCAGGGCGCCGGGGATCGAGCACCCCAAGCTGCGCGTGCACCTGGTCGACTTCGCGGACCTGCCGTCGTTGCCGTCCGCTGACGAGGTGTACCTGGCGCTGGGGACGACGATCAAGGTCGCCGGCAGCCAGGAAGCGTTTCGCGCCGTCGACTACGCCGCCAATCTGGCGGTGGCGCAAGCAGCCTTGGCGGCAGGCGCAAAAAAAGCGGGGTTGGTCAGCGCGATGGGTGCCGATTCGCGCTCGAAGGTTTTCTACAGCCGGGTCAAGGGCGAACTGGAGGACGCGCTGCAGAAGTTGCCGATCGACGGCCTGGTCGTCGCCCGTCCTTCCCTGCTCGTCGGCAACCGTGACGCCCTGGGCCAACCAAGCCGTCGCGGCGAAGAGATCGGCTTTGCGCTCGGCAAGGCCTTAGGCTTCCTGATTCCGGCCAACTACAAGCCCATCGAAGCGAAAACGGTCGCCCGCGCGTTGCTGTCGGCGGTACGGTCCGCCAAGGGCAAGAAGGTATTGCTCTCGGGCTCGATGTAAAAACGGCCCGCCTGCACTGCAGGCGAGCCGCTTTCAACTTACGGACTTGGTTGACCGGCTTACTTGACCAGCGTCGACACCGTATTCGACGCATTCACCGTCGCACCATAGCCGTCAATGATACTGGTGATCTGCCCCACTCCACCCAGCGACACCGTGGTCATGTTGTGGAACATGGCGCCGTTCAAGCCTGAAGTCGGCACCTCGATCGCATTCGCCAACTGCACGCTCGAATTGGTGCTGAAGTTGCAGTAGATACCCACGCCCCAGGCCTGGTGGCTGGTCACCGTGTTTGCCACTTTGTACGAGGCATAGCCGTTGACGCTGCCATCCATCCAGGCGCCTTGCGAGGGCACGTCGTACGGCGCTTCGCTCTGGTAGAAATACACTTGGCCGCCGTTGCCGTTCCACAGCGTCTGGTACTGCTGGTAGTGTTCGACCGCCAGGCCGTAGATCGTCACGTTGTTGCCGTTCACGACCAGGCCGTTCTGCGCCGTGTTGCTGGTCCAGCCTACGCCGTAGGTGTGATCGGCACGCCAGATCCAGAAATCGTCGCCGATCACGTTGCTGCTGTTGATCTGCAGGCTGACCGTAGCCTTGCCGACGGCGGCCCCGCCGACGCGGAAAAACAGGTCGTGCAGCGTGCTCGGGTTGGACGAGTGGCTGGCCGTGCTGCCGCTGGGACCGACTTGCAGCAGGATGGGCGAATTGGTCGCGCCGGCATCGAACAGGATGCCGGCGATTTCCACGCCATCGACATCGGCTACATTCATCGCGGCCAAGCCCGTGGTCGGCTGCAGTGTCGCCAGGCCGAGGCCGAGGATCACGGTATTGGCATTGTTCACCTGCAGCGTTTGGTTCAACTGGTAGACACCCGGTGTCAGGATCAGGTTTTTACCGGCAGCCAAGGCCGCGTTGATGGTGGCAGCCGTATCGGTTGACGATTGCGCGATGTAGAACTGCGAGATCGGCAGCGAGGTGCCGGCCGTGCTGCCGCCGGACCAGCTCGTGCCCGCGCTGCTGCTGCGCAGGGCCGGCTGGAACACGCTGTAGTTGCCGTTTGCATCGACCGTCAGGAACGGCTTTTCGCGCACTACCGGCGTCTGGCTGATCACCGTATCGGGCGGGTTGGGGAAGCTGTTGGCCGGCGCATTGACGTCGCCGACGAACACCATGTTCCAGTTCGACCCGGTCCAGCTACCCCATTGCGAATTGCGCGACAGCCATTGCTGCTGGGTGCCGGAATTGACCTGGTTGTCGATCAGCGAATCGCCGAGGAAGCCGCCGCTGGACCAGCCGCCATTGTCCGAGAGGATCAAGCTGCCCTTGATGTGCATGCGCCGCATCGGCGACGCTTGCGACACGGCCCACATGCTGGTGCCGCCGGTCGGGGTCACGGCCAGGTTTTCAGCCGAGCGCCAGAAGTTTTGCGTGGCGTTGCCCGAGTCCCATGCCGCATCGGCCTGCACCGTGCCGGTGATGCTGGTGGCGTCTGGCGTCGTGCCCAGGCCAAGGACCTGCGTGTAGAAGCCGACATTGACGTTGACGCTGTAGGCACCCGGCTTGAACAGCAAGGCATAGCGGCTGGTGCCGAACTGGTTGCTTTCCTGCTGGCTGTAGACGCTGTCGAGCTGGCTCTGGATGCTGCCGGCGCTCATGCTCGGATCGAAGATCAGCACGTTCGGCCCGAACGGATTGGAAGTCGGCGACGATACGAGATTGAACTGCCACTTCTGCGCGCCGGTGCCGTTGGCGGTATAGATGTCGACCGCCGTGTCGTTGGTCGTGCCCGCCGCCGTCACGTCGAGCGCCTTGCCGCTACTAGGGTTGATCAGCGTATAGGTGCCGTCGCCATTGCTGTCAATCTGCCACTGCTGCGCCGCGGTACCGTTAGGGGTATAGATATCGACAGCCGTGCCATTGGCGGTGCCGGCCGAGACCACATCGAGATCCTTGCCGCTGTTGGGATTGACCAACGAATAGGTGCCGTTGCTGTTGGCGGCGACCTGCCAGTTCTGCGCCACGGTGCCATTGACGGTATAGATGTCGATTGCCGTGCCGTTGGCCGTACCTGCGGCGCTGACGTCCAAGGCCTTGCCGCTGTTCGGATTGACCAGAGTGTAGACGCCGCCAGAAACGATGCCGGGAGCCGGTGTCGGTGTTGGTGTCGGTGTTGGTGTTGGTGTCGGCGTTGGTGTCGGCGTTGGGGTGGGCGTCGGCGTAGGTGGTGTCGGCGTTGGCGTCGCCGAGCCGCAAGCGCCCAGTGACGTCCACGGTTGGCCGCTACCCGACCCGCCATTGCTGGTCGAGGGGTTGTTCCCCTGCGTCCACCAGTTGGCTTCGTAATTCACGCCGTTATAGCTCACCAGCGCGCCGCCGTTGTACGCCGTCGCCGATACCCAGGCCGGATTGCAAGCAGTCGCTGCGGCTTTGATGGCCTCGGTCGGTGAATTGCTGCTATCGGTGCTGCCCGAACCGCCGCATGCCGCAAGCATGCCGCCGATAAGGCATAGCACCAACGAATGGTTGGTTTTGGTATTCATCCATCTCTCCTCGATTTGTTGTGGCACGAATGATCAGGCCGCCTCTATGGGTGGCTAGATCGATAAATCGTGTGAAACCTGGAAACGAGGAGTTGTGTCCCCAACTCCTGGGACAGGGAAAGTTAATACCACTCTAATTCCACGTTGGTGGCATTTTCCGGTCCGTGCCTCATTATGCGGCTGATATGTGGCACAATTGGTATGCAAAAGCGACAATTATTTTGCGCATTTCATAGCGCACCAAGATATGGCATTCGCGATTGAAGATGCGGCATGCGCATTTCCGCACGGAATCGATGTGGAGTTAAAGTGGTATCAAATGCATGCTAATACCACATGCGATCAGACCGAGTACCGGGAGACAGAGGCGGGCCAAATAGTGGTCCAGCCAGGCAAAGAAAAAGGCCTCGCTTCCGCCTGGGAAACGAGGCCCTCTTCAGTCGTTCGCCAAGGCGTCAGCCGACCCAGACGCGCGCGTTGCGGAACATGCGCATCCAAGGCGAATCCTCGCCCCAGCCGTCAGGGTGCCACGAATGCAAAGCCGTACGGAACACCCGCTCCGCATGCGGCATCAGGACCGTGAAGCGGCCGTCGGGCGTGGTCACCGAGGTGATGCCGCGCGGCGAGCCGTTCGGGTTCAGCGGATAGGTTTCCGTGGCGGCGCCACGCTGATCGACGAAGCGCATCGCCACCAGGGCTTCATCGATGGCACCGGTTTGCGAGAAATCGGCAAAGCCTTCACCGTGCGCCACGGCGATCGGCGTCTGCGTGCCGGCCATGCCACGGAAGAATATCGAGGGCGAATCGGCCACTTCGACCATCGCCAAGCGCGCTTCCAGGCGTTCCGACTTGTTGCGCGTAAACTTGGGCCAGGCAGAGGCGCCGGGGATGATGGACTTCAGGTTGCTCATCATCTGGCAGCCGTTGCAGATGCCCAGGGCAAAGGTGTCGGGACGATTGAAGAACAGCGAGAACTGCTCGGCCAGTTGCGAGTGAAACAGAATGGTCTTGGCCCAGCCTTCGCCGGCGCCCAGCACGTCGCCATAGGAGAAACCGCCCACGGCAATCGCGCCCTTGAAGTCGGCTAAACGCGCGCGCCCGGCGATCAGGTCGCTCATGTGCACATCGACCGCCGTGAAGCCGGCCTTGTGCATCACGTAAGCCGTTTCGACGTGCGAATTGACGCCCTGCTCGCGCAGGATCGCGACGCGGGGTTTGCTGCCGGTGTTGATGAAGGGCGCGGCAATGTCTTCCTGCGGATCGTAAGGCAGCCTGGGCGACATCGGCGGTTCTTGCGCGTCCAGGATGCGGTCGTATTCGGAATCGGCGCAGGCCGGATTGTCGCGCAGGCGCGAGATGCGCCAGCTCGTTTCGCTCCACAGGCGCTGCAGATCGACGCGCTTCTGGCTGAACACGGTCTTGGCGTCGCGCGCGATTTCGATCACGTCGCGAAGATTGGGCTTGCCGACGATGTGGCTGCAGGCGCCAAGGTTGACGCTGCGCAGCACGTCCATCACCTCGCTCTTCTGCTCTGCACGCACCTGGATCACGGCGCCCAGTTCTTCGCTGAACAAGGCGCGCAGCGTCATCTCGTTGCGCCGTTCGGCCACTTGCGTGGCCCAGTTCTTCGAATCGCCAAAGTCGGAAGCATGCTCGCCTTCCATGGTCAGGATATCGACGTTGAGCGACAAGCCCGTGTGCGCGGCAAACGCCATTTCGCACAGTGTGGCGAACAGCCCGCCGTCGGAACGGTCATGGTAGGCCAGCAGCTTGCCCGCCTTGTTCAATTGCTGGATCGCGTTGAAGAAACCCTTCAGGTCTTCGGCCGAATCGACATCTGGCGTTTCATTGCCGATCTGCTGCATGACTTGCGTCAGGGCCGAGCCGCCCAGGCGGTTCTTGCCGCGGCCGAGGTCGATGGCGATCAGCACCGTATCGCCCAGATCGGTGCGCAATTGCGGCGTCAGCGAGTTGCGGATGTCGTATACCGGCGCGAATGCCGACACGATCAGCGACACCGGCGCCGTGACCGATTTGGCTTCATCGCCCTCTTTCCAGGTGGTGCGCATCGACAGCGAATCCTTGCCCACCGGGATGCTGATGCCGAGCGCCGGGCACAACTCCATGCCGACTGCACGGACGGTGTCGAATAGTGCAGCATCCTGGCCCGGCTGGCCGCAGGCGGCCATCCAGTTGGCCGACAGCTTGATGTCGGCGATATCGGCAATCGGTGCGGCGGCAATGTTGGTCAGCGCTTCGCCGACGGCCATGCGGCCTGAAGCGGGGGCGTCGATCACGGCCAGCGGCGTGCGCTCGCCCATCGCCATCGCTTCGCCCAGGTAGCCTTCAAAGCCCATGGCGGTGACGGCGCAATCGGCCACGGGCACTTGCCACGGACCGACCATCTGGTCGCGCACGCTGGTGGCACCCACGGTGCGGTCGCCGATGGTGATCAGGAAGGATTTGTCGGCTACCGTCGGCAGTTTCAGCACGCGCTGCGCGACTTCAAGCAAATCCATGCCGGTCAGATCGACTGCCGGCAGATCGCGCCTGACGCGCGTCACGTCGCGATGCATCTTGGGCGGCTTGCCAAGCAGGACGTCCATCGGCATGTCGACCGGGGTGTTGTCGTGCTCCGGATCGACCACTTTCAATTGACGCTCTTCGGTGGCAGTGCCGACCACGGCAAACGGGCAGCGCTCGCGCTCGCTCAGGTAGCGGAACAGTTCGAGATTTTCCGGGCCGATCGCGAGCACGTAGCGCTCCTGCGATTCGTTGCTCCAGATTTCCTTCGGCGCCAGGCCGCTTTCTTCCAGCGGCACCTTGCGCAGATCGAATATGGCGCCGCGTTTGGCATCGTTGGTGATTTCGGGGAAGGCGTTGGACAGGCCGCCCGCGCCCACGTCGTGGATCGACAGGATGGGGTTCTTGTCGCCCATGGCCCAGCAGGCATTGATGACTTCCTGGGCGCGCCGTTCGATTTCGGGGTTGCCGCGCTGGACCGAATCAAAGTCGAGATCGGCCGTGTTGGTGCCGGTTGCCATCGACGACGCGGCACTGCCGCCCATGCCGATGCGCATGCCGGGGCCGCCCAACTGGATCAACAGGCTGCCGACAGGCAGGTCATGCTTCCTGGTGTGCTGCGCCGAGATATTGCCCATGCCGCCGGCGATCATGATGGGCTTGTGATAACCCGCCACGGTGCCGCCGACGTTTTGCTCGTAGGTGCGGAAATAGCCGGCCAGGTTGGGGCGGCCGAATTCATTGTTGAAGGCCGCGCCGCCGATCGGGCCGTCGATCATGATCTGCAAGGGCGAGGCGATGCGGTCCGGCTTGCCGTAAGCCTGCCCATCCTTGTCTTGCGCCGTGACGTCGGCGTCGTTTTCCCAGGGCTGCTGCGCGCCCGGCAACAGGAGGTTGGACACCGAAAAACCGGTCAGGCCGGCCTTGGGCTTGGCGCCGCGGCCGGTTGCCCCTTCGTCGCGGATTTCGCCGCCCGCGCCGGTGGAGGCGCCGGGGAAAGGCGAGATCGCGGTCGGGTGGTTGTGCGTCTCGACCTTCATCAGGATGTGGGTCAGCTCGTCCGACGCGGCATAGACGTTGCCTTCTGCCGCGCCGCGCGCGTAGAAGCGCGAAACGAGTGCACCTTCGATGACCGAGGAGTTGTCGCTATACGCCACCACCGTGCCCTTGGGCTGGAGCTGGTGCGTGTTCTTGATCATGGCGAACAGCGAGCGATCCTGCTTCTCGCCGTCGATAGTCCAATCGGCATTGAAGATTTTGTGGCGGCAGTGTTCGCTGTTGGCCTGCGCGAACATCATCAGCTCGACGTCGGTCGGGTTGCGCTTGGCTTGGGTGAAGGCGTTGACGAGGTAATCGATTTCGTCGTCGGACAAGGCCAGGCCGAGTTCGGTATTGGCCTGCACCAGCGCGGTCTTGCCGTGCGCCATGACGTCGATGAAAGCCAGCGGCTTGGCTTCGAGTTCGCGGAACAACCCGGCGGCATCGTCGGCACTGCCGAGCACAGTCTCGGTCATGCGGTCGTGCAGGCAGGCGGCAACCTGCTGCGCCAGTTCAGGTTTCAGGCTCTTGGCGCCCCCCAGCAAGCCACTCCTGACCTGCACGCGATACGAAATCCCGCGCTCGATGCGGTGGATGTGCGCCATGCCGCAATTGTGGGCGATGTCGGTGGCCTTGCTGGCCCAGGGCGAAATCGTGCCGAAGCGCGGAATGACGACGAATTCGTCGCCCTGCCCATCGCCGGAAAACGGCTCCCCGTAGGTTAGCAGTGCATTCAGGCGGTTGTGATCGAGTTCGGTCAGCGCTGCCGCCGTATCGATGAAATGCAGGAAGCGCCCGGTGACGCCGACAATGGATTTGTCGAGCGCTTGCAATTGAGACAATAAACCTTGGGTACGGAAAGCAGACAGAGCGTTGGAGCCCGGCAGAATCAACATGGCGTGAGGATGGAGTGGGCAATGCGCGGCCTCATGGGCGCGCTCACTGCGGTTTCAATCGGAAGCCGACATTATACCGCGTTGCGCCGCAGCAGCCTCTTATTCATGACAGGAATGAGAGGTATGCGGACTTACAATTTCAGTTTGTGCGCCGCATTCGGTAAAGTGAAATCGTCCGTGATATTTGACTGACACCTGACGAACCACTTGGGAGAATAAGATGAAATCCTGCACGCGTACCCGCCTGTTTTCCGCACTCTCCGCCTGCCTGCTCGCCGGCGCCGCCCTCCAGGCCAGCGCCGGTGAAATTTCTCCCGACGAGACGAAGGCATGCAACACACCGGCTTACAGGCGCGAATGGGAAAGCAACGAGGAAAGCGGCCAGGTGCTGCTTTCCTTCCAGGTCGACGCCAACGGCAAGGTCAAATCGGTCAAGCTGCTTGAATCGAGCGGCTGGCCCGATCTCGATTCGGCGTCGGTGCGCGCGTTGAAGCAGTGTGTGTTCAAGAGCGCCGCGCCGGACTCGAAAAACTGGGGGGCGGTGCGCTATACCTGGGTCTTGAAATGACTATGGAGACCGTCATCCCCGTGAAAACGGGGATGACGGGTTAAAAGCATGAAGCTATAGAGTAGCTGGCGCAGCCTACCCGGTCTTTAGTCGCTACCGCCAGCGGATGTGGATCAAGACTCCTTCTGCTGGCTCTTCCATTGCGCCGTGCGCGTGCGGATGTAATTATCGTAATCGGCACTCGTTTTCAGCGGCGGCTGTGTATGGTGCGTGCCGCCCTTCTCGTCCTTGACCGGCAATTGCGACACCAGGTCGGCCTGCACCTGCTGCAGGTGCGTCGGTTCGCTGGCAGCGGCTTGGGTCTGGTTTGACGTCGGCACGGTCACGCCTTCCAGCGGATCATCGGTGCGCGGCGTGGTCAGCGTCAGCACGTTGCCGACATCCGGCGCAGCGGCATCGCGTGCGGTCAGCGGCTTGAGGTTCCAGCGCGTTTCCACCGTTTTCAGGATGCTGGTGTGATCCAGGGGCATGCTGCCGTCGGGTACACGGAACACGGTGCCGGCAGCGATCAAGGGCGACACCAGCACGGCGGGCACGCGCAAGCCGAAGCGCGTGAAGTCGAAATCGTATTCGCCGGCGGAATCGTCGGGCGGAACCGCGCCGGACGGCGGTGCAACATGGTCGTAGCAGCCGCCATGCTCGTCGTAGGTGATGATGAGTAACGTGTTGTTCCAGCCGGGCCCGTTGCGTACGGCCTGATAGACGTCGTAGATCAACTGCTCGCCCAGGGCCACGTCGTAGTTCGGATGCTGGCTGTTGCCGGTGGCGCTCCAGCTCGGCTCCAAGAAGGTGTAGGCCGGCAGCGTGCCGGCCTTTGCGGCGGCCTGGAAATCGGTGAATTGCCCGAAGTTGGATTCGGGCGCCGTGGTGATGTCGGTGAAGTCGTGCCGCGTCAGCGGATCGGCGTCGTAGCCGTAGATGGCCCAACCGACGTTGTTTTGCGCCAGCAACCCGAAGATGCTCGGGCTGGTGAAGGTCTTGGTCTTGTCGTCCATGTGGCCCTGGCTGGTGCCGGCGCAGGCAAAGGCGCGGTTGGGCAGGGTTTCGGTCGGCAACGAGCAGTACCAGTGGTCGCACACGGCGTAGCCGCGCGCCAGGCCCGAAAGCACCGGCAGCATGTCGGGCGTGAAGCAACCCATGATGTTATTGGCCACCGTGCCAGGCAAAATCGACCATCCCTTTTCCTTGGATTGCCAGCCCAGCGTGTAGGCGAAATCCTTGATGAAACCCTGATTGGTGGCGACCGGCGGGCTTGGTGCCGTGGTGTTGCCGAACAACTGGTCGTTGGTGGCCATATAGCCTTCGCCCGGATCGGCGCCGGGGTAGAAGTAGGCATTCTGGTCGCTGGCCTGGATCTTGAATACCGAGACCGGGTTGCCGTTGGCATCGGGATTGGACTCGGTGCCGGTCAGGCCTTCGAACGGCTGGCCGGTGGGCGACTTGTTGCCGGCATCGGTATAGAGAAAGCCCAGCATGTGGTCGAAGGAACGGTTTTCCAGCATGAGAACGACGACGTGCTGGATTGCGGCGAGCTGGTTTGTCATAAAACCCCCAATTGCAAATTCTTATTCATTGCGAGAGAAGAATCCCTGAGTAACACCCTCATCGGATTCGCCGCCCGCCCCAACCCCTCTCGCGCCTGCGGGCGAGGGGAGCTTCGTGTCCTGAATGGTTTTCAACCATTCAGGTAATAACAGAAGGCAGGTCGCCGGCCAGCAATTGCTGCGGCATCTGGCTGAAGACGTAACGTTTGCCGGCCTGATCCCAATCGAATATCCACACCAGGTCAAAGCGTGCGCCCGGCCAGGCCTGCGGGGCCGTCGTGCTGTTCCCCAGGATGGCGTTGGCGATCAGCGGAATGTCCTGGTGTTCCCAGGCAATCAGCGCAAAGCCGCCGCAGGCCGTGGCGAGCGCGGCCACCTGCCCTTCCTGTCCTTTGACCGCTTGGGTGTTGATCGTCAAGCCGAGCTTGGCAGCGAGGGGCGCGATGGTTTCCTGCGGGCGTTCGCTCTCGCTATGCTTGGCGACACCGGACGCGAACAGGTATTCGGGGGTCGCCAGGGCCGGGTTTTGCAAGGCGCCGTGGCTTGGGGCAAACAGTACGGCAAGCGCGCCGGCGCGCTGCCAGCCGGCCACGATGAGCGATTCGGCGTCGTTCTCGCCGTCCGGATTGACGCCGTACGGCGTGCCGTTGTCCGCGGGTTTTTCCGCATGGCGGACGATCATGATCTTGACGGTCTGGGTCATTGTGCTCTCCTGATAGAGTCTCGCAGGCGACGCAATCGACACCTCGCCGCTGGTGCGTCGTTACTGGCGCGGAGACTATCGGGGAGCATGGCAATTTAGTCAATCCCATGAGCATGCGATTTTGGCAAAACCTGTCAGAGTTGACAGGTCAGAATCGACCGGGGCTCAGCTTGTGCGAGCCTTTTTCATCGCCTCGATCAAGGCGATGCGCAAGGCCACGCTATTGGCAATGCCCATGCCGCGCCCGATGCCGGCAGCCACGCGGCTATGGGCGTAGATATCGTACTCCACCACGCGCGTTTTCATGCCGATGGCGTATTGCAGCCAATCGGCCAGGGCATCTTGCGCTTTTTTTGCGGGCAAATCGTTCACGCTTTTTTCGCGCACCAGCGCCGTGGCGAGATAGGCCACGCAAAACGCTTCGCCTTCGCAATGGTATTTCTCGATATTGCGCAGCACGGCAATGCTGGCACAGAGGGAAATCTCGTCGACTGCGCGGCCGAGCATCTGATTATCCAGCGCACTGGCTTCGGCGCGCATCTTGTTGATTGCCGCAGCATTGGCGGCGGCCTCTTTCAGTGCGATGGCGAGTTGCGCATCGACCGCCTGGATGTCGTCGGCGCTCCATTCCGGTCCAAAGCCGCTCTGGCTCATCAAGTCGCGCGCTTCGCGGCGCAGGTCGGTACAAAACTGATCGGCCTTGGCGAATTTCTCGCGCAAGGCACGCAGTTGCTCGTGATGGGATCGAAAGTTGGCGACCGACGTGGCGATCGATTCGCCCAGGATGGCGTCGGAGAGGATTTCTTCGGCGATGGGCGCTGCGCTCGTCATCACGGTCTGCAAAAGCACTTGCCAGGGCGGCAAAGCCTCCTGCAGTACCGCATCGCTATCCCGATGTTCGTGATGAAGTTGGTCGCTCATGCCCGCTTGCCGACGAATCAGTCAAAAGCCGCGAGCGCGATGGCTTTAGCTCACGGGGCAATGCTTACAAAACAGCAATAGTACATCTGAGAAACATTGTAATGCATTGCACTCGTGAGCATAAGCGAAACTTGTAACAAAAAGCCACAGATTTCCGCTTTCTTATTTAACGATTCCTCTCCAGATTGGGCAGGAAGGCGGCGACGATGCCAAGCAGCGGCAGGAAGGAGCAAATTTGATACACGAAGCCGACGCTGGTCTGGTCCGCCAGATTGCCCAGCACGGCAGCGCCGATCCCGCCCATGCCGAAAGCGAAGCCGAAGAACAATCCCGATACCATGCCGATGCGGCCCGGCAGCAATTCCTGCGCATAAACCAGGATGGCCGAGAAAGCCGAGGCCAGGATAATGCCGATCACGACTACAAGAATGCCGGTCCAGAACAGGTTCGCGTAGGGCAGTGCCAGCGTGAACGGCGCGACGCCGAGAATCGATGCCCAGATCACGTATTTGCGCCCAATGCGGTCCCCCACCGGACCACCCACCACCGTGCCCACCGCGACGGCAAACAGAAAGGCGAACAAATAGAGCTGCGCGCTTTGCACCGACAACTGGAATTTGCTGATCAGATAGAACGTGAAGTAGTTGCCGATACTGGCCATGTAGAAATACTTCGAGAAAATCAGCAGCAACAGGATGCCGACCGACCAACCGACGCGAGCACGCGACAGATTGACCGGTTGCACCTTGCGTGCCGCCTTGCCGCGCGCGCCGGCGTGATGATGCGCATACCATTTGCTGACCTGGCTCAAAATGACGATGGCGGCGAGCGCCGCCAGCGCGAACCACGCGACCGCGCGCTGGCCGTGCGGCACGACGATCGCCGCGGCAAGCACGGGCCCGAGCGAGGTGCCGAAGTTGCCGCCGACCTGGAACACCGACTGCGCCAAGCCGTGCTGCCCACCCGAAGCCATGCGCGCCACGCGGGAGGATTCCGGGTGGAACACCGAAGAGCCGGTGCCGACCAGTGCTGCGGCCATCAGCACTACGTAAAAGTTAGGCGCAACCGACAACAGCAAAATGCCGCACAGCGTGAACGCCATGCCGACCGGCAGCGAATACGGCTGCGGCTTCTTGTCGGTATACATGCCGATCACCGGCTGCAGCAGCGAGGCCGTGACCTGATAAGTGAGCGTGATCAAACCGATCTGCGCGAAGCTGAGCGCGAACTCGCCCTTCAGGATCGGGTAGATCGCCAGCACCAGGGACTGGATCATGTCGTTCAACATATGCGATACGCTGATCGCGCCGAGCACCTTGAACGAGGTATCGGTTGCGGAGCCCGTCGAAACGGGTGAAACGTTCGTTGCCGGCGCGGCGATGTCGACTGCCTTGATACTCGATTCCATGGGCTTCCCCCTATCTGAACTGACCATAGAATAGCGGTAAAATGAATGTCTGTCTTGCTGCAAAAAGGCAAGAACCTTCGCAAAAAGGACACGACATGAGCATTAACGCCCACCCGCTCGATGGCGGCTACGACCGCGGCCGTTCGCCCGTCGTCGGCAAGGCGGTCAATTACGAAGCGGAGCACACGACCCCACGCCATCGCCATCCCACTGCGCAACTGATCTATGCGGCGCATGGCGTGATGATGGTCGGCACCGAAGCCGGGCAATGGATCGTGCCGTCGACACGCGGCATCTGGATGCCGGCCCAGACCGAGCACTGGGTGCGCGCCATCGGCGACGTGCATATGCGCACCTTGTACATTCATCAAGACGCCCTGCCCGGCCTGCCAACCGAATGCAAGGCGGTCGGCATTTCACCGTTGCTGCGCGAACTGATCCTGGCCGCCATTCACGTGCAGCAACCTTACGAAGCCGATTCGCGCGACGGCCGCCTGATGCGACTGCTGCTCGATGAAGTCAACGTATTGCCCAGCCTGCCCTTGCACCTGCCGCAGCCGAACGACCCGCGCCTGTTGCGCATCTGCGAGACGATCAGTACGCGCCCCGACGATACCTCCACGCTGGCGGATTGGGCGCTGCATTTGAACGTCGACGTGAAGACGATACAGCGCCTGTTCGACAAGGAAACCGGGATGAGCTTCGGCCAGTGGCGTCAGCAGGCAAGATTGCTGGCCGCGCTGGAACAACTGGGCGCGGGCAGCAAGGTGGTGGATGTGGCCTTGAACATGGGCTACGCCAGCCCGGGGGCTTTCGCCACCATGTTCAAGCGCCAATTCGGCGTGGCGCCCAGCAGCTTTTTTGCTGCCGGCGCCGCCTAGCTCGGACTTTGGTCAGTCCTTGCTCAGTCTTTGATTTCCAGCGCGCGGTTCAGGCTCAAGGCCGCGAGCGAACTGACCGCACCGGACAACAGGTAAAGGCTGACGTAGGCCAGGCCAAAGTGCGCCGACAGGCCCAGCGCCACCAATGGCGCGAACGCAGCGCCGATCAGCCAGGAAATATCCGAAGTCAGCGCCGCGCCGGTATAGCGGTATTTGGCCGGGAAATTCGCCGTCACGGCGCCTGCCGCCTGGCCATAGGACAAGCCAAGCAGGATGAAGCCGGCCAGGACAAAGGTATTCTCGCCATACTCGCCCGCGCCCATCAAGGTTGGAACCGAAGCGGAAAAGAGCGCGATCAAGACAGCCAGGCTGCCCAGCGTAGTGCGCCGGCCGAGGCGGTCGGCGATCAGGCCCGAGGCGATCACGCCGCAAGCCATCAAGGCGGCGCCGATCACCTGGATCAGCAGGAAGTGGCTGATTGAGCGCGGCGAATACAGACTGATCCACGACAGCGGGAATACCGTCACGAGGTGGAACAAGGCATAGCTGGCCAGCGCGGCCATGGCGCCGATGACCACGTTGCGGCCCTGGGTGCGCACCATTTCCAGCGAATTGGTCGGTTCCAGTTCACGCTCATTCAGCAAGCGCGCATAACCGTCGGTCGAGACCAGGCGCAAGCGTGCAAATAACGCAACAACGTTGATCGCAAAGGCGACGTAAAATGGATAGCGCCAGCCCCAGTCGAGGAAGTCGGCGTTGTCCAGGTGTGAAATCAGGAAAGAGAACAAACCGCCGGCCAGGATGAAACCGATTGGCGCGCCCAATTGCCCCAGCATCGCGTACCAGCCCCGCTTGTTTTGCGGCGCGTTGAGCGCAAGCAAGGAAGGCAGCCCGTCCCAGGAACCGCCCACAGCGACGCCCTGGCCGATGCGGAATAGCGACAGCAGCACGATGGAAGCAAAACCGAGATGCGAGTAAGTCGGCAGGAAGGCCATGCCGGCAGTGGAAATGCCCATGAGAAAGAGCGCGGCCGTCAATTTGGTTTCGCGCCCGAAGTATTTCTGGATTGCCATGAAGGCAACGGTCCCGAAAGGCCGCGCAATGAAGGCGAACGTGAACACGATGAAGGCATACAGCGTACCTTCGAGTTTGTGCTCAAACGGAAAGAATACCGAGGGAAACACCAGCACCGAGGCGATGGCGTAGACGAAAAAGTCGAAATACTCCGACGCTCGCCCGATGACTACCCCGACGGCGATTTCCCCTGGCGCAACGGCACCGTGTTCGGCTTGGGAGTAAGGCGCGCCGCTAGGACGATGCTGGCCGGCCGGCATGATGCCGGAAGGGTTTGGAGGTTGGTTCATATGCTTGTCTCTTTAATATTGATTTTTACATAGGAACCTATGGCGTCAACTTTTGTTCCCCCTAGCTAGACCGCCTGCTGCCGCTCGGGGTGGGACAAAACGTCCAATCGCCAAGGTTGACCCGTAGGGTTACATTAGCACAATTTGAAGTTACCGGAATCCCCTTCCATGGCCACTTTACTCGCCCGTCGCGGACTGCTTCTCGGAGTTCTCCTTCCTTCCGCCCTTTTGTTGGCTGGTTGCAACACGGTAGTCATGAAACCCTCGGGCGACATCGCCGCGCAGCAAGGCCACCTGATCTTCGTCTCCACCATGCTGATGCTGTTGATCATCATCCCGGTGATCGTGCTGACGTTCTGGTTCGCCTGGCGCTATCGCCACAGCCAGACCGATGCTTCAGTGCCCTACGACCCGGAATGGGACCATTCGACCATGCTCGAGCTCATCATCTGGGGCGCGCCGCTGTTGATCATCATCGCCCTGGGCCTGTTGACCTGGATCACGACCCACACGCTCGACCCGTATCGCCCGCTGGAACGCCTCGACGCGCGCCATCCGATTTCCGCCGACGTCAAGCCCTTGACCGTGGAAGTCGTCGCGCTCGACTGGAAATGGCTGTTCATCTATCCCGAGCAAGGCGTGGCCACGGTCAACGAACTGGTAGCACCGGTCAACACGCCGATCCGCTTCAAGATCACGGCGTCAAGCGTCATGAATTCGTTCTACATCCCCGCGCTGGCAGGTCAGATCTACGCCATGCCCAGCATGGAAACGTCGCTCAACGCCGTCATCAACAAGGAAGGCGACTACGAAGGCTTTTCCGCCAACTATAGCGGCGCGGGTTTCTCGGACATGCGTTTCACCTTCCATGGCACGAGCCAGGACGGTTTCAATCAATGGGTGCAATCGACCAAGGCCGCCGGTGGCGCGCTCGATCGCCCTGTCTACCAGGACCTGGCGCAGCCCAGCATCAAGGTACCGGTGCGCCGCTTCGCAACGGTGGATGCCGATCTGTATCACGCGATCCTGAACCGTTGCGTGGCGAATGGCTCGACCTGCATGGACCAGACCATGATGACCGACCTGAACGTCAAGCCCGGCCATGAAGCCAAGCAAGAGTAACGTAATTATTCGCACCAAATTTAGACTGGAAACAAGCGATGCATGATCAATTTGACCTGATGACGCTGATATTCGGGCGCCTGACACTGGACGCGATCCCGTATCACGAACCGATCCTGGTGGCGACCTTTATCATGGTCGCCTTGGGCGGCGCCGCCGTGCTGGGCGCCATGACCTATTTCCGCCTGTGGGGTCCCTTGTGGCGCGACTGGATCACCAGCATCGACCACAAGAAGATCGGCGTCATGTACGTGGTGCTGGGCTTGATCATGCTGCTGCGCGGCTTCGCCGACGCGGTTATGATGCGCGGCCAACAGGCAATGTCCTTCGGCGACTCGCACGGTTACCTGCCGCCGCACCACTACGACCAGGTCTTCACCGCGCACGGCGTGATCATGATCTTCTTCGTCGCCATGCCGCTGGTCACAGGCTTGATGAACTACGTGGTGCCGCTGCAGATCGGCGCGCGCGACGTGGCCTTTCCGTTCCTGAACAACTTCAGCTTCTGGATGACGGCCTTCGGCGGCGGCCTGGTGATGGTGTCGCTGTTCGTCGGCGAATTCGCCCGCACCGGCTGGCTCGCCTATCCGCCGCTGTCGGGCATCCTGGCCAGCCCCGACGTGGGGGTCGACTACTATATCTGGTCATTGCAGATTGCCGGGGTGGGAACATTGCTGTCGGGCGTCAACCTGATCGTCACCATCGTCAAGATGCGTGCGCCCGGCATGAACATGATGCGCATGCCGGTGTTTACCTGGACCGCCCTTTGCACCAACGTGCTGATCGTCGCGGCCTTTCCGGTCCTGACGGCGGTGCTGGCGATGCTCTCGCTGGACCGCTTGTTCGGCACCAACTTCTTCACCAACGACATGGGCGGCAACGCCATGATGTACGTGAACCTGATCTGGATTTGGGGCCACCCCGAGGTGTACATCCTGATCCTGCCGGCCTTCGGCGTGTTCTCCGAAGTCGTGTCGACTTTCTGCAGCAAGCGCCTGTTCGGCTACACCTCGATGGTCTATGCCACCATCGTGATCACGATTCTTTCCTACCTGGTGTGGCTGCACCACTTCTTCACCATGGGTTCGGGGGCGTCGGTCAATTCGTTCTTCGGCATCACGACCATGATCATCTCGATCCCGACCGGTGCCAAGATCTTCAACTGGCTCTTCACCATGTACCGCGGCCGCATCCGCTTCGAGCTTCCCATGTTGTGGACCATGGGTTTCATGATCACCTTCGTCATCGGCGGCATGACCGGCGTGCTGCTGGCTGTACCCCCGGCCGACTTCGTGCTGCACAACAGCCTGTTCCTGATCGCGCACTTCCACAACGTCATCATCGGCGGCGTGCTGTTCGGCATGTTCGCCGGCATCAACTACTGGTTCCCCAAGGCCTTCGGCTTCAAGCTCGACGTATTCTGGGGCAAGTGCAGCTTCTGGTTCTGGACCATCGGCTTCTACTTCGCCTTCATGCCGCTGTACGTGCTGGGCCTGATGGGCGTAACGCGCCGCATGAGCCACTTCGACGATCCCTCGCTGCAGATCTGGTTCGAGATCGCCGCCTTCGGCGCCTTCCTGATCGCACTGGGCATCGCGTCGTTCATCATCCAGCTCGTGGTCAGCTTCAAGCGCCGCGAAGCATTGAAGGACTTCACCGGCGACCCGTGGGGCGGCCGCACGCTGGAATGGTCGACGTCCTCGCCGCCGCCGGACTACAACTTCGCCTTCACGCCCCTGGTGCACGACAACGACACCTGGGCCGACATGAAGGCCAACGGCTACCAGCGCCCGCTTGACGGCTTCCTCGACATCCACATGCCGAAGAACACCGCCGCCGGCTTCATCATCGCCGCCTGCGCCGCAGTATGCGGATTCGGCCTGATCTGGCACATGTGGCTGATCGTCGGCGCCGCCTTCGTCGCTCTCCTGGTGTCGACCATCGTCCACACTTTCAACTACAACCGCGATTACCACATCCCGGCAGACGACGTCGTCCGCACGGAAGGTGAACGCACTCGCCTGCTGGCTGCCCATGTCTGATCTCACTACTTCCGCCATGCCGGGCACGAACGTGCCTAGTTCGCATTTCTACGTGCGCGAACACCATCCCGAGAACGGTACGCTGCTCGGGTTCTGGCTCTACCTGATGAGCGACTGCCTCATCTTCGCCTGTCTGTTTGCGACCTATGCCGTACTGGGACGCAACTACGCCGGCGGCCCGACCGGCGCCGAGATTTTCGAGCTGCCGGTGGTGGCCCTGAACACCTCGCTGCTGCTGTTCTCTTCGATCACCTATGGCTTCGCCATGCTGATGATGCAGAAGAAGGATCTGGCCGCCACCATGATCTGGCTCGGCATCACGGGCCTGTTCGGTGCCGGCTTCATCTATTTTGAGTTGGCCGAATTCGTGCATCTGATCCTGAGTGGCGCCGGTCCGCAGCGCAGCGGCTTTTTGACCTCGTTCTTCTCGCTGGTCGGCACGCACGGCCTGCACGTGAGCTTCGGCATCGTCTGGCTCATCACCTTGCTGTTCCAGCTGAAAAAGCACGGCTTGACCGCTGCCAACCGCCGCCGCCTGATGTGCCTCTCTATGTTCTGGCACTTTCTGGACGTGGTCTGGATCGGCGTATTCACCTTTGTCTACCTGATGGGAGTGCTGCCATGAGCGCGCATGAAACACACGCCGAACACCATGGTCACGATCATCATGGACATGACGGTCACGACAGCCACGACCACGGCAGCTTCAAGAGCTACACGATGGGCTTCATCCTGTCGGTGGTCCTGACGGCGATCCCGTTTTGGCTCGTCATGGACAATGTCATTCCCAAATCGAGCACCATGGGGATCGTGCTGCTGGTGTTTGCCGCCATGCAGATCGTGGTGCACGTGATTTACTTCCTGCACCTGAATGCGAGGGCGGAAAACGGCTGGAACATGCTGGCCATCATCTTCACCGGCATGGTGGTGTTCATCATGTTGTCCGGCTCGCTCTGGGTCATGTACCACCTGAACCACAACATGATGCCGGGCATGATGGATACGACCGGCGAAGGGATGAAACCGCAGGACACGAGCACTATGCCGGCCATGCACGACATGAAGAATACGCAGCAATGATTTCCGCAACGTACGAGGCCGGCATGGTCGCCACACCGGCAACACGCAAGCCGACTGCCCTGCTGGTGCTGGTGTTGGTCGCCATGTGCCTGTTCATCGGGCTGGGCACCTGGCAGGTGTACCGCCTGCAATGGAAGCTGGCCTTGATCGAACGCGTGGACGGCCGTATCCACGCCGCGCCCGTGGCCGCGCCGGATAGTTCCGAATGGCGCAGCATCAGCGCCGCATCGGACGAATACCGCCATGTCAGTCTCTCGGGCGTGTTCCTCGACAGCCAAACGGTGCGTGTGCAAGCTGCCACTGCATTAGGAGCCGGTTTCTGGGTTGTCACGCCTCTGCGCCGCCCCGACGGCAGCATCGTGCTGGTCAATCGCGGCTTTGTCGACCCGGAGCGAGCTGCCACACCGGGCAGCCCGCAAGCCCGGAACGTGATGCTGACCGGCCTGTTGCGCATCACCGAGCCGGGCGGCGCTTTCTTGCGCAATAACGATCCGGCAACCGGCCGCTGGTATTCGCGCGACGTGCAAGCCATTGCCCAGCAGCAGAAGCTTGCCGATGTGGCGCCCTACTTCGTCGATGCCGACGCGGTACCGAATGCCGACAAAACCGCTCCCGTCGCCGGCTTGACCGTCGTTGCTTTTCACAACAATCACCTCGTTTATGCACTTACTTGGTATGCTCTTGCCTTGATGAGCGCTTTCGCCGCTTTCGGGCTGCTGCGCACCAAGCCAAGTAGCAATGAACAGTAAAATCGAGTTACCTTCCGCCATCACAGACAATGCCGCCGACCCTGCGGACGCGGCATTCCTGAATTCGCCCCCGGCCGCGGCGACTGATATCAAGAGCGCCGCCGGCCACAAAAATATGCAGCAGTTGATCCAGCTTCGCTGGATCGCCGTGCTCGGCCAGGTCACCACGATCACGGTCGCCATCGTCGGCTTCCACATCCCGCTGCCTTTGCCGCACATGCTCGAAGTGCTGGCATGCCTGATCGGTTTCAACATCGCCAGCCAGTTGCGCTGGCACGAAAACCGTAACGTCACCAATACCGAACTGTTCCTGGCCTTGTTGGTCGACGTCATCACGCTGACCTGGCAGTTGTATCTCTCCGGGGGCGTCACCAACCCCTTCGTCTTCCTCTATCTGCTGCAGGTGATCCTGAGTTCGGTGCTGCTGGAGGAGAAATCGACCTGGATCATCGTCGCGATCACCACGACCTGCCTGGCCGGCCTGTCGCTATTCCCCGAGCACCTGATCTTGCCGCCGACGCCGGGCGACAGCATTTCACGCCTTTACGTGGCGGGCCTCTTGATCTGCTTCCTGCTCAATGCGGGTCTCCTGGTCACCTACATCACGCGCATCAACAGCAACCGGCGCAGCGGCGACGACAAGCTGGCCGAGATGCGGCGCCATGCCGTGGAAGAAGAACACATCGTGCGCATGGGCCTGCTCGCCTCGGGTGCGGCGCACGAGCTGGGCACGCCGCTGGCGACGATGTCGGTCATCCTGGGCGACTGGAAGCGCATGAAGCCGTTCGCCGGCAAGGAAATCCAGCAGGAAATCGCGGAAATGCAGGCCCAGCTTGAGCGCTGCAAGAGCATCCTCTCGGGCATCTTGCTTTCGGCCGGCGAAGCGCGCGGCATATCGTCGGCCAAAACCACCATCAACACCTTCCTGAACGAGCTGGTGTACGACTGGTGCGGCAACCGCAACATCGTCACCTTCGCCTATGAAAACAAGATCGAGGGCGACATCCCCGTGGTATTCGATTCGGCCTTGAAGCAGATGATCTGCAACGTGCTCGACAACGCGCTCGAGGCCTCGCCGCAGTGGGTGGGCATGGAAGTCCGGCGCGATGGCGACATGTTGTTATTGACGGTCGCCGACAAAGGCCCCGGTTTCGTCCCGACCATGTTGCCGCAGATCGGCAAGCCCTATCAATCGACCAAGGGCCGGCCCGGCAGGGGCCTCGGCCTGTTCTTCGTCGTCAACGTGGCACGCAAACTCGATGGGGCGGTCACAGTGCGCAACCGAGCCAACGGCGGCGCCGAGGTACAACTGAGCCTGCCGCTCGAATCCATCCTGTATCGGGAGGAAAACGGCGAGCCGAAGCCGGAGGCCGCGCCATGAGCGACAAGCGCCAGCTCATCATCATCGAAGACGATGAAGCCTTCGCCCGCACGCTAAGCCGCTCTTTCGAGCGGCGCGGCTACGAGGTGCGGCATGCCATGAGTCTTGAAGAAGCCGAAGCGCTCCTGCCCGACTACCGCCCCGGCTATGCCGTGGTCGACTTGAAATTGAGCGGCAACAGCTCGGGATTGGCCTGCGTGCAGCTTCTGCACCAGCACAACCCGGCCATGCTGATCGTGGTTCTGACCGGCTTTGCCAGCATCGGCACTGCCGTCGAGGCGATCAAGCTCGGCGCCTGCCAATACCTGGCCAAGCCGTCCAACAGCGACGACATCGAAGCGGCCTTCGGCCACGTCGCAGGCACGACCGAGATCGAGTTGACCAACCGGTCGACTTCGATCAAGAACCTCGAATGGGAACGCATCCACCAGGTGCTGGTGGAAACCGACTTCAACATTTCGGAAACCGCCCGCCGGCTCGGCATGCATCGCCGCACGCTGGCGCGCAAGCTGGAAAAGCAGCGCGTCAAGTAGACCGGCCCAAGGCCAGCGCAAAGAAAGAATCGACCAGCGGCGAGCTTTCTCCCCTGCGCCGCGCCAGCATTAACGCTGTCGTCGCCGCATCATCGGCAATCAGCCGGTAACATACGCCGCTCATTTTGATGCATTGGAACGACTCGGGCAAGACCGAGATGCCGCAGCCGGCGGCGACCAGGCCGATGATGGTCGATGCCTCGCGCGCTTCCTGCGCAATCGTCAATTCGAACCCCGCCGCGCGGCACAACTTCACGACTTGCGCGTGCAAGCCGGTGCCGACGTCGCGCGAATACATGACGAAGCCTTCGCCGTTCAGATCCTCGATCTTCACGCTCTTGCGCTTTGCCAGACGATGCGTGGTCGGCAGCACGACAATCAGGGGATCGTGGCGCAATGTGGTCAATTCGACGCCGGCATCGACGCCGATCTCAGGCGTGCGGATGAAGCCGAGATCGAGCGTGCGCCCGGCAATCGCATCGATCTGGCGCATGGTCGCCATTTCCTGCAAGGACAGATTCACTTGCGGATAACGCTGCCGGTAAAGATTGACCACACGCGGCAGGGTTTCGGAAAACGGCATCGAGGAAGTGAAGCCGACGCGCAATTGGCCGATCTCGCCGCGGCTGGCGCGGCGCGCGTTTTCGCCAGCCTGGTCGGACAAGGCCAGAATGCGCCGCGCATCGTCGAGGAACAATGTGCCGGCATCGGTCAGCCGCACCGAACGCTTGGTGCGCTCCAGCAATTGCGCGCCGACCTCGCGCTCCAGGGCCTGGATCTGAGCCGACAAGGGCGGTTGACCCAGGTGTAGGCGTTGAGCCGCGCGGGTGAAGTGCAGTTCTTCCGCAACGGCGACGAAATAACGCAGATGGCGTAGCTCCATTTATCTTTTTTAAGTATAAATAACATACTAAATATATATTGGACGGTATTAAAGCGCAATCCTATGATGGGCTCAAGCGTTTTTCCCGAGGAAACCCAGTGAGCGCAGCCAGCATGCCCCTCCCCGCCCGTACCCGTAGCGGCACGACCGAATTCCGGCGCACCAACCGCGCCCTGTTCCTGGGCGGGTTTTCCACCTTTTCACTGTTGTATTGCGTGCAGCCGCTGATGCCGGTGTTTGCCAGGGAGTTCAATCTGACGCCGGTGCAGAGCAGTTGGTCGCTCTCGGTGTCGACCGGGGCGCTAGCCGTCAGCCTGATGATTGCCAGCGCGATCTCCGACAGCGTAGGCCGCAAGTCGCTGATGTGCGGCGCCCTGCTGCTATCCGCCTTGATGACGATCCTGTGCGCGTTCTCCGGCAGCTATGCGCAATTGCTCGTCATGCGCGGCATGCTGGGCGTGGTGCTGGCCGGCTTGCCTGCGGTGGCGATGGCTTATCTGAGCGAAGAGGTCGATACCTCGTCGCTGGGTTTCGCGATGGGACTGTACATCGGCGGGAGCGCCCTGGGCGGCATGCTGGGGCGTGTGGTGGCGTCCAACCTGGCCGAGGCATGGTCCTGGCGCGGCGCCATGGCCGTGATCGGCTTGTTCAGCCTGTTTGCCGGTGTCGAATTCTGGCGCAGCCTGCCGGCGTCGAAACGTTTCCACAAGAGCGAGTTTCATCCGGGCGCGATTGCCGCCGGATTGCGCAGTCATTTGACTAATCCTGGCCTGCCCTGGCTGTTCCTGCTGGCATTCCTGCTGATGGGTTGCTTCGTCAGCCTATACAACTACATGGGTTTCCGCCTGATGCAGCCGCAATTCGGTTTGCACCAAAGCCAGATCTCGACCATCTTCTCGCTCTACCTGACCGGCATATTCAGTTCGGTTGCCACCGGAAAAATGGCCGACAAATTCGGCCGGCGCCACGTGTTGTGGGTGGCGATTGCCATCATGCTGGCGGGATTGCTGCTGACGCTGTCTGATTCGCTGTTCCTGATCGTGCCCGGCATTGCGCTATTCACCTTCGGCTTCTTCGGCGGCCATTCGGTCGCCAGCAGTTGGGTCGGGCGCCGAGCGCGCGCGCCGCAGGCGCTGGCTTCGGCCCTATACCTGTTCTGCTATTACCTGGGGTCGAGCGTGGTCGGCTCGCTCGCCGGCACCGCCTGGAGCAGCCGTGGCTGGAACGGCGTTGTGCTCAGCCTGGCACTATGCCTGGCCGCCTCGCTGGCCGTGGCGCTGCACCTGCGCAAGCTTGCGCCGGTCAAAGAAGACGCATCTGCTTCGCCGCTTCGCGCAACGCCGGACGAAAATCCGGGTGCGTGATCGCAATCATCTCCAGCGCCCGCTGCTTGGCCGACTTGCCGCGCAGCTGCGCCACGCCATATTCAGTGACGACGTAATTGATGTCGTTCTTGCTGGTCGTTAAGTGCGTGCCCGGCGAGAGCACCGGCACGACGCGTGAAATCGTATCGCTCTTGGCCGTCGACGGCACCACGATAAAAGACTTGCCGCCGCGCGAACGATTGGCTGCGCGCACGAAATCGACCTGGCCGCCCGTGCCAGAATAAGGCGCATCGCCGATGCTTTCCGACCCGCATTGCCCGAGCAGGTCGACCTGCAAGGTAGCATTGATCGTCACGAGATTGTCGTTCTTTGACGCCTCGTAGGGGTCGTTGGTGAAATTGACCGGATGCATTTCCATCATCGGGTTGCGGTCGAGAAAGGAATACAGCTTCTTCGAACCAAGCGCGAAGGTTGCCACCATCTTGCCCGGCAGATGGTTCTTCCTGCGGTTGGTCACGGCGCCGCTCTCCAAAAGCGTCATGATGCCGTCACCTATCATTTCGCTGTGGATGCCGAGATCGCGCTTTTGCGTCAACTGCATCACCACGGCGTCGGGAATACCGCCGTAGCCGATTTGCAAGGTCGAGCCGTCTTCGATCATGTCGGCCACGTACTTGCCGATGGCTTCCTGCACCGGGCCGATCTTGGGCAAGCCGACTTCGAGGATGGTATCTTCGCTTTCGACCAGGGCCGTTACCTGCGAGATGTGGACGTGGCAGTTGCCGTTGGCAAACGGCACGTTGGGGTTGACTTCCAGCACGACGACGCGTGCCTTGGCCACGGCCGCCATGGTGTAGTCGGTACCCAGGCTCAGCGAAAAGTAGCCGTGCGCATCCATCGGCGAGGCCATCGTAAACACCACGTCCGACGGGATCAGGCCCCGCTCGATGAGCATCGGGATTTCTGAAAAATAATTCGGGATGAAGTCGCCCCAACCGCCCTGCCCGCACGCGCGTGATGCGCCGCCGAAGAAAAAGGCCGCGTGCTGCACGTGCTCGACCGTGTCGCAATCGAAATAGTCGTATTTGCGCATCGCCAGAATCTGCGCCACCTTGACGTTGCGAAAATTGCGCCTGGCCGCCGACAAGGCATGGAGCAAGGAAGGCGGTTCGCCCACGCCGGTCGGCACGACGATGAAGTCGCCGTTCTTCAACAGATTCATCGCCTCTTGCGGCAAAACACGTTTGGCGGCGTAGTCTTCCTGGATGGACATGAACGGCTGGCTCCATTGAATAATTATTTGCCTAGTGTACAAAATTTCAGCCAGGCCCACGCAGATACAATTTTGCGTTGAACTTCATGCAAGTTATTCAGTCTATTCCTGCAATCGGGCGATGCTTTATGTCCGGCTATGATGCAAGAACGGGCGCGTCGGCGATGCGATGCGCGTAACAAGGCTTTTATTGGAGATCCTGGGTTGGGAGGCCAAGGAAGGAATAAATTCGCAACAAAAACTTCAGTTCGATGAGGTTGCATTATGCGTATCTGGCGTATCGTGTCGATTGGCTCCGCGACCTTTGTGCTCGCCTTGTTGCCCTACCGCTTTGCCCTGGCCGACAACACCAACCAAACACCACCAAGCCCCACGCAGCCCAGCCAAGGGCAAGCTGCTTCGCATCTCAACCTTTACAACTTCATGCTGCCGCGCCTGGAAGACAAGCCGTTCGGCAATGCCGCACACGGCAACGGCGAATCGGGTTTGCAGCAGAACAAGCCGGCCGAACAGAACAGCCCGGGCACGGGCCTGCATTGGACCACGGTTGATTCCCATCCCGGCGTAGGCTATCAGGTCGACAAGAATCAGGATGTACGCGTGCACTTTGGCGGGCACGGCGCCATCGCCAGCTTTGCGCTGCATTTTTAGGCGGGCCGACCGTTCCAGTCGCGTATCCAATCGACCAATTGCTCTTCGCTCATCGGACGCGCAATGTGATAGCCCTGCCCTTCGGTGCAATCGATGCCGACCAGGGCGTCCCAGTGCGTGCTCGATTCGATGCCTTCGGCAATCACTTTCAAGCCAAGCTTCTTGCCCAGCTGCGTGATCAGCTCGGCAATACGCGGCCCTTCGGGCGTATCGATCTGGTTGACGAAGGCGCGGTCGATCTTCAAGCGGTCGACCGGCAGCTTTTCAAGATAGCTCAATGACGAGAACCCGGTGCCGAAATCGTCGATGGCGATCTGGATACCGAGCTGCTTCAGCGCCGCCAGCGATTCCAGAATCGAGGTCGTGCCCGACATGGTCATCGACTCGGTGATTTCCAGCTCCAGGTCGTGCGGCGACAAACCGCTTTCCTGCAAGGCATCCTGCACCACCTTGATGAAGTCGGACTGGCGGAATTGCATGATCGAGACATTGACGGCGATGCGTTCCGGTGCGATTTCCATCTGCTTCAGCTTGCGCATGGTGAAGCAAGCCGTGCGCAAAATCCACGCGCCCAGCGTGACGATCAAACCCGAATGCTCGGCCAGCGGAATGAAATCCATCGGCGGAATCAACGAGCCGTCGTCATTCTTCCAGCGCACCAGCACCTCGAGGCCGATGAACTTGCGCGTCACGAGATCGACCTGGGGCTGATAAGCCAGGAACAGGCGCTGCGTATCGAAAGCCTTGTGCAGATGCTGCATCATCTTGGCGCGCTCGCGGATCTGCATGCCCATCTCGCGCGTGAACACAGTATGGTAGCCGCGCTGATGCACCTTGGTGCGCTTCAAGGCGATGCTGGCATCCTTGAGCACGTCGGCGCCATTGGATTCGAAGCCGTCCAGCATCACCACGCCCATCGAGGTGACGACCGTGTGTGCCGTCGATTCGATTTCGAACGGCTCTTCGAACAGGCGGCGAATCTTTTCCGGATCGAGCACCGACGCCGGCCCGAGCAAGCCGAACACATCGCCCGAAATGCGCGCCAGGAAGACGCTGCTGCCGTAGTGGCGCTGCAGCCGCTCGGCCACGGCCTTGAGCAGCAAGTCCCCATAGACGTGCCCCAGCACGTCGTTGGTTTCGGCGAAATCGTCGATATCGACCAGCACCACGACCTTGTTCTTTTCGCCCTTCTCGATGACGGCATCGATCTCGCTGATGAATTTGAGGCGGTTGGGCAGGAGCAGGAATTGGTCGCGGTAGGCGTGGCTCTTCAATTGCGACACCAGCGCGAGATTGTCGAGGCAGACGCCGAAGTTTTGGCAAAACACTTCAAGCAATTGATGGTCGACCGACGACAGGCTGTGCGGCAGATCGACGAAGGCCGCCATCGGCCGGTTGCCGTGCCCCGAGAAATACAGGGTCATGGCATTGTCTTCGATCAGCGAGGTGCGCGTCGTGAGCACTTTCTTGAACGCTTCCCTGATGCGCACGTTGTCGAGCTCGTCGATCGAGGTGTTCATCAGGCTGCTGTATTGTCCTGCAGAAGCGACAATGGAAAACTGCTCGGCCACGCCGGCCTCGTTCGGGCTGTCGGCCTGGGCGCAGATCAAGCCTTCGGAGGGCACGCCGCATAACGCGGCCAGTTGCGTCACCACGCCGGCGGCGAAGGTCTGGATGCCGTCTTCCACGGCGAACGAGGCGCCCGAGGTGATGATCTGGTGCAGGCCGCGCCGGCTCGCATCGATGGTGCGGATCAGGTCGTAGGAGCGGATCGAAGCGGTCAGCGTGGTCAACAGCTTCTTGCGCGTCAGCTCGCTCTTGGTCTTGTAATCGTTGATGTCGTAGTCGCGGATCGCATCTTCTTCCGGGGCATAGCCCGGCTGGCCGGTGCGCAGGATGATGCGCGTGTCGGCCCAATGCAGCGTTTCGCGGATGTAGCCGACCAGCTCCAGCCCGGCGCGCTCGGTTTCCATCACCACGTCCAGGAGCACCACGGCGATATCGCCATGGCGGGCAAACAGCTCGCGCGCTTCCTGGTTGGAATAGGCGTGCAGGAATTCGATGCGCCGGCCCAGGATGACCACGTCGAGCATGGCGAACTTGGTGGCTTGATGCACGTCTTCATCGTCGTCGATGATGGCGACGTACCAGACCCGGTTCGGGTTGCCCGCGCTCTTCGGCGCAGACTCTTCGCTGAACGTCAATTCGTCGCTGTCCTGCGCATCCACCTTCCCAGACATGCTTCCTCCGCCAATACCGTCATGCGTTATTATTCGAGAAACAGCGAACCAAGGCCTGCCATGAACTCAAACAGGCTCTCGATTATACAATGCCACTCGTTGCCTTCACCGCCAAGCCCAAGGCGACGCATGTTAATACTAAGGCAAATCCGAGTTGCACCTTGTGTTCGGGCAAATGGCGCGCCAATGCACGGCCAGCTACCATACCAATACCCGTGGCAAGCACGAAATACAGGCAAAACGCCAATGGCAGGCTCGCGCCGCGCCAGAGAGACAGCAACACCGCGCTGCAAGACACCAGGGCAATCAGCAGCAGCGACGTCGCCACGATGCCATGCATCGTCAGATTGGTATAACGGCGCAGCATCGGCACGATGATGAAGCCGCCGCCGACGCCAAGCAAGCCCGACATCAGTCCGGTCAAGGCCCCGATGGAGCAGACCAGCAGGAAGGTCGGCGCATTCCACTGAAAACGGCCCGTTTCGGGATCGAGCTGGCCGGCCTTACGGTGCGGATCGGTCTCATGTTCGGTGCGTCCGCTGCCACGCAGGGCCATGCGATAGGCGGCAACGAGCAGCACGAGGGAAAACATCCCCATCAATAGCGGTTGCGACAAGCCGTGCGCCAGCATGCTTCCCAGGGCAGCAAAAGGAAATCCCACCAAGGCCATCAGCATCGCCGCCCGGTAACGCACCAGGCCATGACGGAAGCCCTCAAGTGCGCCCAAGGCCGCACTTGCGCCGACTGCAATCAAGGCCACCGGCGCCGCCTGCTGCATGCTCCATCCCATGGCCGCAACCAATGCCGGAACGGCCAAAATGCCGCCGCCCGCACCGGTCAGGCCCATGACGGCGCCGATGACGATACCCAGAAACAAGGAAAGCAGCATCTAGTTTTGCTTATGCGGGTCGCTATTATGGCTGGCTTCGCCGTGTTGTGCAGGCTCCGAATGCGCTTCGGCTGGCGCATCTTGCCCACCGGCGCGAGGCTGACCCGCTTCGACCCGCTGTGGCGCCGCTTGCACAGACAAGGCCGGCTGCGGCGCAGGACGATAGGGTTCGATCTGCGCGGCGCGCGTCGTAAGCTGGGGCTGAGGACGCGGCGGCGCGGCCTGCTGCAGTACGCGACTTACGCTAGGCACGCTGCGGTAAGCCAGGCCAAGGCGATGCGCCGGATCATGCTGCCAGGCAGTGACACGGCCTGCGTTGGCGCCACGGCGCGGCGCGCCGACCGAAATCGTGTGCGTGCCCCAGTTCGGCTTGAATCGGCTGAAACCCGTTCCATTGACCGCCACCCTGCCGCCATAGACAATGCCGCCTGCGCCGATATTGCCGAAGTTATAGGGGCGGTACAGCGGCGGCGGATTCCAGAATACCGGCAGTTGGGCCGGCCACCACCAGGCGCCATAGACAAGGCTGGGGTCGTAATACGGTACATAAACGACGTCCGGCGCGGCAGGCTGGATCGATATGTCGTTACCCTGGCTCTGCACAACCTGCTCGGTATTGCTCTGCAGGGTACCGTTGGCTGCCGCCTTGGCGCGCAGGGATTGCACCGTATCCATGACGCCGGTTGGTTGCGCCAGGAAGGCGTTGCCGAGTTCTTCGGTCCAGGACAATTCGTCGTCCATCATTGCCAGCACCGAGGGATATTGCGCCAGCTCCTTCACGCTGGCGTCCCAGGGTTGCGTATTGAGCGCATCGGCAAGCGCGTCGCCTTGCAGGTTGGGGTTTTGCTTGACGTAGCGGTCGGCCTGCACGACTTCGAGCGGATAAGTGGAAGCGGCCAGGACGTCGGATAGCAAATCGTCGGGATATAGTGCAATCGGCGCCAGCATCTGGTCCAGGTCGCTCTGGGTATACAGAGCTTGCTGGTCGGCTTGCGCCGATACTGCAAAGGGAAAACAGATGGCCACGCAAAGCAGGGCAACATACAGAATTCGGGCCACTTCCATTCTCCAGGGAATTTGTTGACCTATGGTATCGGCCTTGCGCAAGCGGAGTCAACAGCGATACCCGGGGCGCGGTAAAATTTAACAATGGATGAAATCGTCAAACAAGCCCTGGCCAAGTGGCCCAACGTACCGCATTGCTATGGCTGGCTCGCGCTCGACGCGCGCGGCGCCTGGCGCATGCGCGACGAACGGGCGCAAAAGCTGGGCCTGCCCGGCGACAAGATCAACCATCCCGCCTTGCTCGGCTTCATTGCGCGCAACTATGGTTGCGACGAACGTCATTGCTGGTACTTTCAAAATGGTCCGCAGCGCGTCTACGTCAATCTCGAGGCGACACCCTACATCGCGCGCACCGACCCGCAACACGGCTTCGTGCTGCAGACCGGCGTTGCCCTGTCCAAACCGGATTGTGCGTGGATCGGCCGGCACGGCAACCTGATCCTGAAAGAGCATGACAAGCTGGCCCAGGTCGATGACCGCGACATGGCCGAGTGCCTGGCCAGGATGGAGTTGGATGGCGTGACAGTGCAAGACGACGCCCTGTTGGCCTGGATTACCGATGGGAATGTGAAAGGCGACCTGACGCTCCGTATCGGTGCCGACACCGTCGAAGTGCAGCGCCTGCCGGAAGGCGATCTGGCCGTATCGTTCGGCTTCACCGCCCTGCCCCAGCCGCCAATTTAATGCCGTCATCCCCGAGAAGACGGGGATCCGGAAGCGCAGCAATGGCGGATTAATCCTGTGTCCCCGCTTTCGCGGGGACGACACGGCGAAAGCTATTTGTGCACGCTGTCGATCCGTATCTTCAAGCCCTTCGCGCCGGGATGCACCGTACCGCTCGCGCCTTCGAGATCGCCCGCTGCCAGCATCGGATTGCCCGATTTCGACACGCGTGCGCCCACCACCACGTCGGCATAACCGGATAGCTTGGCATTGGGCATCATGCTCATGCTGTCGTCCAGCGTGAAGCTGATCGGCAAGTCCTTGACCTGCTTGCGCAACACCGCCAGCGGCATCGGCGGGCCGTTGACGGCGCGGGCGAAAATGAACACCGTGTCGTCATCCTTGACCTGGGCGCGCAGACTCGGATCGAGGTCGACCGTGCCTGTGACGGAAGCAGCCTTGCCGGCGGCGACGGCCCCTTCGGCCGGCATGCCCGACAGGCTCAAGGCCTCGTCGACGCGGCTCGACACGGCCTGCGCGATGTCGGAGTTGGGCGGCACCAGCGCCAGAATCTTGCGCCACTGCGTCACCGCGCCCTGATAATCGTGGCGCTCGAAATGCGCCGCACCGGAGATGGCCAGGGCTGCGACATTCTTGGGATCGGCCTCAAGCGCCTGGGCGATGATCTTTTCCGGCTCGCCGATCAGGCTCTGATGATTGGCGTAACCCAGCACTTCCGCATACTCGGCCAACAGGTCGGCATTGTGCGGCATCAATTGCGCCAGGTGGGCGTATGCCTGTATCGCTTCGGGAAAACGCTGCATCTTGGCAAAGGTACGTGCCAGCACGGTCCAGCCCTTGATGTCGTCGGGATGGTCCTTCATGTCGCGTGCCAGCTTGTCCACCATGGCGGAGATTTGTTCCGGCGTATATTGCTGCGCGGACTCCGGCGCGGTCTTGGCCGGATCGAGGCCGTCGGGCGTGCCGAGCTTGTAGTACAGCGCGCCGGCAGCCACCGGCAGCAGCAACGCCAGCGCGAATGCGGGCCAGGGCTTGCGCGCAGGTGCGGCCACGGCATGCGATTCAGCGGGCACCTCTTCGGCCACGCGCTGTTCCAATTCGTGACGGGCGCTCTCGTAACCCGCCGCGTCGATGGTTTCGGCTTCGCGATCGGCATCGAGTTCGCGCAACTGGTCGCGCAGGATATCCAGATTGATCGCCTCGCGCTGGGCCTGCCTGCCCCCCTGCTCCTTTTGCAGCAGCGGCGGCAAGACAAAAAACAGGGCCGCCGCCAGCATCAGGGCGGCGAACAACAGAAACACCGTCATTGGATTTCTCTCTTATCGGATAACAGCTCGGCGGCGCGTTGCAGATCGGCGTCCGTGACAGTCTGTGCTTCCGCCGTCTTGCCACGGCTCTTGATCTTCCAGCCCAGGAAAATCAGGCCCAGTGCAAGCAACAGGAAAGGGCCAAACCATAGCAGCCAGGTCGTGCTCTTGACCGGCGGGCGATAGAGCACGAAGTCGCCATAACGCTCGACCATGTAGTCGATCACCTGCTGGTCGCTCATGCCTTGCGCGAGCTTTTCGCGCACCTGGTTCTTCAAGTCGATGGCGAGATCGGCATGCGAATCGGCGATGGTCTGGTTCTGGCACACCAGGCAGCGCAATTCGCTGGTCAGCGCCTGCACATGCCTTTCCAGCACCGGGTCGCTGCCGACCGGCTTGGCTTCTTCAGCAGAAATGGAAAACGCCGCCGCCAGCAGGGCAAACAGCAGGATGGACAACAGGCTACGCATTGTTTTCCAGTTCCTTGATCTTGGGCAGCAGCTTCTTGCTCAAGACATCCGGTGTGATCGGGCCGATCTGCTTGTAGCGGATCACGCCGTGCTTGTCGATGACGAAGGTTTCCGGCACACCGTAGACGCCATAGTCGATGCCGACGCGGCCATCGCCGTCGAAGGCGACCAACTGATAGGGGTTGCCGAGCTGGCCCAGCATGTCGGCACCCTTGTCGCGCTGGTCCTTGTAATCGAGCCCGACGATGGGCACCACGTTCTCGCGCGAGAACTCCACCAGCATGGGATGTTCGTCATGGCAGCCCTCACACCAAGAGGCCCAGACGTTCAACAGCCACACCTTGCCCTGCATGTCCTTCGGCGAAAAGCTCTTTTTCTCGTCGCTCAACTGGGTCAAGGTAAACGCCGGCGCGGGCTTGCCGATGAAGGGCGACGGCACCTCGGAAGGCGTCAGGTCCAAGCCACGCCAGAGAAACAGGATCAGCGCCGTGAAGGCAGCCAGCGGAACCAGGAATAGTGCTATACGTTTCATGATCAGTCTAGGCAGGAACGGCGTTGTCGATCTGCTGCGCGGCACGCTTTTTCGCCAGGCGATAGCGCTTATCGGAAGCGGCCAGGAAGCCGCCGAAGGCGATGATGATGCAGCCGCTCCAGATCCAACTCACGAATGGCTTGTGCTGCACGCGCACCACCCAGGCGCCGTCGTTGCCCGGCTCGCCGAGCGAAACGTAGAGATCGCGCGTAAAGCCGCGGTCGATCGCGGCGATCGTCATTTCCATGTGCTGCACGACGAAGGCGCGCTTCTCCGGCTTCATGATCGCCACCACGCTGCCGTTGTGCGTCACCTCGAACGTGCCGCGCTTGGCGGTGTAATTCGGCCCGAGGATATTGTCTTCGAAATTGACGAAGCGGAAGGTATAGCTGCCGGCTGCCGTCGTGTCGCCGATGTGCATCGACACGTCGTTCGATACTTCGGCACCCTTGACCATGCTCACGCCGAGCACGAAGATGCCGATTCCCGCGTGCGCCACGATCATGCCCCAGTAGCTGCGCGGCTCCCTGCGGATGCGTGTCCATAGCGGCATGCCGGCCGGCGCATGGCGCAGGCGCTCGATCAAATGCGAGGCCGTCACCAGCAGAATCCAGGCGCTGAAGGCCACACCCACCACGGTCATCGGCGACGGTGCGAAACTCACAGCATCGATGCCGGCGAAAATCAGCGTTGCCAATGCCAGCCAGCGCAAGCGGCGCAGTACGTCGCCGATGGACGCCTCCTTCCAGCGCACGAACGGGCCGACCGCCATCAGCAGCAGCACCGGCACCATCAACGCCACGAATACCGTCTCGAAGTACGGCGGCCCAACGGAAATCTTGCCCATGTTGAGCGCATCGAGAAACAACGGATACATCGTGCCCAGGAACACCGCGAAAGCGGCCGCCAGCAGCAGGACGTTGTTTACCAGCAGCAGCGATTCGCGCGACACCAGGCTGAACCGGCCGCCCAGCCCGACCTTCGGCGCACGCCAGGCATAGAGCATGAGCGAGCCGCCGATCACGATGGCGAGGAAGACCAGGATGTAAAGCCCACGCTTGGGATCGGTGGCGAAGGCATGCACCGAAGTCAGCACACCCGAGCGAACCAGGAAGGTACCCAGGAGCGACAGCGAGAACGCGATGATAGCCAACAGCACGGTCCAATTCTTGAAGCTGCCGCGCTTCTCGGTCACGGCCAGCGAATGGATCAAGGCAGTGCCGACCAGCCAAGGCATGAAGGACGCGTTTTCCACCGCATCCCAGAACCACCAGCCGCCCCAGCCAAGTTCATAGTAAGCCCAGAAGCTGCCCATGAAGATGCCAAGCGTCAGGAACATCCACGCCACCAATGTCCAGGGACGCGACCAGCGCGCCCAGGCGGAGTCGAGCTGGCCGCCCATCAAGGCCGCGATGGCGAAGGCAAAGGCCACCGAGAAGCCGACATAACCCATGTAGAGCATGGGCGGATGGACGATCATGCCGAAGTCCTGCAGCAGCGGATTCAAGTCGCGCCCATCGGCCGCGCCGGGCAGCAGGCGCTCGAACGGGTTCGAGGTGAACAGCATGAAGCACAGGAAACCGATGCTGATCAAGCCCATTACACCGAGCACGCGCGCCACGGTCTGTTCCGGCAATTGGCGGCTGAACAGGCTGACGGCGAAGGTCCAGATCGACAGCATCTCGACCCACAGCAGCAAGGAGCCTTCATGCCCGCCCCAAGTGCCGGCAATGCGGTAATACAGCGGCAGCAGCGAATTCGAATTGGTCGCGACGTAGGCGACGGAAAAATCGTTGGTGACGAAGCACGACACCAGGCAGGCGAAGGCGATCGTCACGAACACGAACTGGCCGGCTGCAACCGGACGCGCCAAGGCCATCCAGCGAAGATTGCCGGTGAACGACCCGGCGATCGGGAAAATGCCGAGCACCAGGGCCAGGCACAGCGCCAGCATGACGGAAAAATTGCCGAGTTCAGGAATCATTTCCCGCCTTTCGATTGATCGGCCGCGACGGTGGCGCCGAGCTTGGCTGCCGCATCCTTGGCCTCCTGCCCCTTCTTCATGGCATAGGCCGCGTCGGGCGGCATGTAGTTTTCATCGTGCTTGGCCAGCACCTGCTCGGCTGCAAATGTGGTGCCGGCCAGCTTGCCTTCGGCCACCACGCCCTTTCCTTCCTTGAACAGGTCGGGCAGGATGCCGCGATAGGAAACGGGAATCTTGTGCGCCATGTCGGTCACGGTGAACGTCCAGGTCAGGCCATCGGGCTGATGCACCAGGCTGCCGGACTCGACCATGCCGCCCACGCGGAAGCTGCGGCCTTGCGGCGCCTCGCCGGCCAGGATCTGGGTCGGGGTGAAGAAAAACACCAGGTTTTTCTGGAATGCCGACATAATGAGCCAGGCGGCCACGCCCAGCACCGCCACGCCGCCGAGCACCAGGCTCAACCGTTTGTGCCGCGCCTTCATTTGGCACCCTTGCGCGACGCACGTTGTGCCATGCGCAGTTGCTCGACGGCGGACCTGCGCCGCATGCGCAACGCCACCACTTCGCCCAACATGCAAACCGCCATCACTACGGTCGAACCCCACACGTAGAACCCGTATCCGCCCATCGCAAAAAAATCGGCCCAGCTATTCCAGATCATGCCACTTTCCCCAGATATTCCTTGACCCACTCGGTATGTCGTTCACGCTCGAGGATGATGCAGCGCAGCCGCATCAGAACCGCCGCAAAGGTATACGCCCAACAACCCAGCGCCATGATCAGCATGCCGATCAGCATGATGCTTGCCATCGAAGGTGAACTGCTGAAATTGATCGATGAGCCCTGGTGCAGCGTGTTCCACCACTGCACCGAGAAATAAATGATGGGAATATTGACCACACCGACAATGGCCAAGACAGCCCCGGCCTTGTCGGCCCGGCGCGGATCGTCGATCGCGGCCTGCAGGGCGATGAAGCCGATATAAAGGAATAGCAGGATCAATTCCGAGGTCAGGCGCGCGTCCCATACCCACCACGTACCCCAGGTCGGCTTGCCCCAGAGCGAGCCGGTCCATAGCGCGAGGAAGGTAAACATGGCGCCGGTTGGTGCGAGTGCGGTTGCCATCATTGACGAGAGCCGCGTATTGAGAATCAAGCCCAGGCCGGCCCAAAACGCCATGGCCACGTAGATCACCATCGACATCCAGGCCGCCGGCACGTGGAGGAAGATGATGCGGTAGGCGTCATGCTGCTGGAAATCGGTCGGCGCGCGGAAAAAGCCGATGTAAAAGCCGGCCGCAAGCAAGGCGACGGCAAGCACGGCAAAGGCCGGGATCATCTTCCCAGCCAGAGGAAAAAAGGTCTGCGGCGAAGCGAAGTGAAACAGGTTGCGGCGCCCGGACTGTTGGATGGGTGCCGCGTTGCTCTCTGGATTGGACACTACAATATTACCCCGGGGAAATATACACTGACTGCATCAATTATAAACAGCATGCCACCACGCTATAGCAGGCGCTATTCTACTCACAAATAACGCCGTGCGGCCTGACAAAAATCAGCCAAATCCTGCTGTTGAATTGGCAGCATGGCATGGCTTTACAGCAATATTCATTCCATCGTGTGCACCGCGTGTATACGCCTTATTGCCCGGCGGGTTCATTCCAGCGCAATCCGCAAGGCAGTCGAAGTGGCCCAAGGCGTCAACACCAATGCAGCGGCGAGCCCGCCGCCCAGCAACAGCAGATGCGCCGAAGCGCCAATGCCGCTCGCTTCGGCCCCGACTGCCCCGGCGCCGAAGATCAATACCGGGATATAGAGCGGCAGCACCAGCAGCGAAATCAAGGCGCCGCCGCCGCGCAAGCCCAGGGTCAAGGCAGCGCCGATGGCGCCGATCAGGCTCAACACCGGCGTGCCGAGCAACAGGCTCGCCACGAGCACGGCAATCGATTCGCCCGGCAAGTCGAACTGCACCGCCAGCAAGGGCGACAACAGCACCAGCGGCAAACCCGAGACCAGCCAGTGCGCCAATACCTTGCCGATCACGATGACGGACAAGGGCTCGGTCGACAACAGCATCTGTTCCAGCGTGCCGTCGGCATGGTCGGCGGCGAACAGCCGCCCCAGCGCCAGCATCGAGGCGAGCAAGGCGCTGACCCAGACGATGCCGGGCGCAAGCGTGCGCAGCAAATTCGGCTCGGCCCCGACGCCGAGCGGGAACAGGCTGACGACGATGACGAAAAAGAGCAGCGTCGTGACCACGTCCGAACGGCGCCGAAACGCCAGCAGCAGGTCGCGCCGGATGACTGCCGACAATGCCCTTAGCATGGCCCTGCCTCACCCAATGCCAAGGTCAGCTTGCGCCCGGCCTTCAAGGCGACCTCCTGGTGCGTGGTATAGACCACCATCCCGCCGCCGGCCAGGTGGCTATCCATCTTGCGGCACAACAGATCGACGGCCTGCACGTCGAGCGCGGTGAACGGCTCGTCCAGAATCCACAGCCGCGGCTTGTCTTCAAGCCAAAGCCGCGCCAGGGCCACGCGCTTCTTCTGCCCCTGCGAGAGCAGGCGCGTCGGCAAATGGCCGATTTCATCGAGTCCGACCGCGTCCAGCGCATCCCAGGCCGCATGCCGCGTAACCGCACGCCCGGCGAGACTGGCGCCGGTTTGCAGGTTTTCCCAGGCGGCGAGGTCGTCCTTCACGGCAGCGGCATGGCCCAGGTAAATCAGGTCGGCGCAATAATCTTCACGAAGCTTGTGGATGTTGCGCTCGTTCCACAGCACCTCGCCAGCCGCCGGATGGGACAAGCCGCACAGCAGGCGCAGCAAACTGGTCTTGCCGGCACCATTCGGGCCCGCAATACGCAAGGCATCGCCACCGGTGATTTCGAAATTAATGTCGGTAAATAAGTGGCGCTCGCCGCGCGAGCAAGCCAATTGACGGCCCAGCAATGTCATGCGTGTTCTCCCATGGCCCAGCATGGTACATCAATTGGTGCTGTGACACGATTCGCGACACCTGACTATTAAGCAACACATTCTTGAATACGGCCAGTTTCCATGTAGTGCTTTGCCGCGTTGGGGCTTCTTTATATAATCAAGACATGACACGACTGAAGAGACCCCACCCGTGAATGTTTTGATCATCGACGACAACGAAATGACGCGCACGCTATTGCGCACCATCCTCAGTGCTGACGGTTACGTCGTGGTCGGCGAGGCCAGCAACAGCAAGAACGGCCTGGAACAGGCCTTACGCCTGAAGCCGAACGTGGTGTGCCTCGACATCCTGATGCCCGATGGCAGCGGCGTCGACCTGCTCAAGGAAATCAAGAAGGATTTGCCGAAGACCGTCGTCTTGATGGTGACGGCGCAGCGCGACGTCGATACCGTCAAGGAATGTCTCGCCAATGGCGCAACGGGATTCATCCTCAAGCCGTTCAATGCCGGCATCGTGACGAAGACCGTCAAGGAAGCCGTGATTCGCGCTTCCATGCCATAAGGAACAGGCTCAAACCAGGTTCGCGGCAAATCGTTCCTGCTCTCCGGCAATTTCCAAAGTCTGCCGTTCGATATCTGCCAGCGTCTGTTCATCGCACGTACCGTGCGGCTCGCGGCATGCCGCTTCCAGGTCCACCAGTTGCCGCATCAGCGCGTCGGCCCCGGTCGGCCCCACCGTTCCCTTCATCGCATGCACATTGAAGGCCAGTTGCGCCCGGTCGCCCTGCGCCAGCGCCAGACGCATCTTGGCGAGTTTGTCGGTCGTGTCGCGCTTGAAAATATCTAGCAGCAGCATGAATGTGGCGCGGTCGCCTCCCACCGCTTCAAGCAAGACCGCCGGCTGGCTATGACGATATTCGGATGCGCTCATGGGACGTTCCATGCGAGAGAAGCTTGCAGTAAAACCGATTCGGCAGACAGCGTCAAGACATGGCGCAAGGCGGCGCCACAGTTTGTTAAATCGCACGCAACTCAAGCCCGCCATTGGCGAAACATTCATCATTTCGATGCCTGAGTGAGGCACCGGCGGGCTGTGCTACCCTATCGCGACATTCACCCAGCCCCCGCTTCCATGGCGCACTATGCCTATCGTCTGCTCAACGTCTTTGCCGATTCCACCTTCAGCGGCAATCCGCTGTGCGTGTTCGAAGACGGTACGGGATTGAGCGACGGCACCATGCTGAACCTGGCACGCCAGTTCAACCTGTCCGAGACGGTATTCCTGCTTCCTGCGGCGGACGCCGATGCCGCCTTGCGCATCTTCACGCCGACCGGCGAATTGCCCTTTGCCGGCCATCCCAGCATCGGTTCGGCCCATGTCGTGCGGCAACGCATCAAGCGCGACAGCGTGACCCTGAGCACCAAGGCAGGCAGGGTGCCGCTGTCATTCGATGCGTCACGCTGGACCCTGGCAGCGCCGCGCACCGCTGCGCAAGCGCTGGTGCGCCCCTGCGCCATGAGCGTGACGGCACTATGCGACATGCTCAATCTCGATGAATCGGACATCGCCGCCGATCCGCTATGGTTCGACATGGGATCGGAGCAATTGCTGTTCCCGTTGCGCTCCGTCGAGGCGTTGCAAAAGGCCCGCCCCAGCGCCGGTTTCGCCGAACAATGGCCGGCCAACGGCCTGGGACGGAAAAATGTCTTCCTGTTCGCCATCGGCAAGCGGGAAAACGGCGGCGACACGGTGCGGGCACGCTATTTCTTCAAATCGGCCAACGGCGTCGGCGAAGACCCCGGCACCGGATCGGCCTGCATCAACCTGGGAGCCTGGTTCACCCAGGTCATGCCGATTGCGCGGCAGGTCGAGGTGACGCAAGGCGTCGAAATCGGACGTCCCTGCCGCATCCTGCTCGACGTCTCGGCGCAAGGCGACATTCATATCGGCGGCAGCGTCATCGAGTTGGGTGGCGGCCACATCGATCTATGAACGCTGGCATTCGCGCACAATTGGCGCAGCACTTCGCCGCAGCAAACACGCTGCTTGCCGGCGGTGATGCACGCGGCGCACTATCGTTGGCGCAGCAAGCCTGGAATCTGGCGCCTGATGATGCCGATTGCTGCAATCTGGTCGGCGTATGCGCCATTGCCCTGGGCGATGGCGCGACGGCCGAACGCTGCTGGCTGCAGGCGATGGCGCTGAACCCCGACACCGTCGAGGCGCGCCGCAACCTGGCACGTTATTACCGGGAATCAGGCCGCGCCGAAGAAGCCGAACGATGCCTGCGCCAGGTAATCGCGCTCGCGCCAAGCGATGCCGGCTCCCATCTGCTGCTTGCCCACCTGCTTGCCGCACGCAAGGACCCCGAAGCCGCGCCCTGCTACCGGCAGGCGCTGACTCTGGATTCAAGCCTTGCGGAAGCCTGGGCCAACCTGGCCTTGCTGCTGGAAAAAGAAAAGAACTGGGCCGAGGCCGAGGCACATCATCGACATGCGCTGACGCTGGCACCCGAATCATCGGAAATCCATGCCAACCTGGGCAACCTGCTGGCGCGGCAGCAGCGGATGGATGAGGCCGAACACGAATACCGGCAAGCCCTTGCCCTCAAGCCGGATTCCGCGGTTGCGCATTCCAATCTCGGCGTACTGCAAGCCGATCTCGGGCACGACGCCGAAGCGGAGCAGTCCTTGCGCCGCGCCTTGCAGCTGAACCCTGGCTACCAGTTGGCGCGCCACAATCTCGCCATGCTGTTGCTGACGCAAGGCCGGCTCGAAGAAGGCTGGCCGTTGCACGAGGCACGCTATCACCCCGACCTGCCCGAACCAGACGCCCCACTGCCGCTATTGCCCGCCAAGCAGTGGCAAGGCGAATCGTTGCAAGGAAAACGCCTCCTGGTCTGGCCGGAACAGGGCTACGGCGACATGATCCAGTTCTGCCGCTATCTGCCTCTGCTCAAGCAGCTAGGCGCAGAGCGCATCGACCTGGTATGCCGCAAAGCGCAGGTAACCCTGCTGGAAACGCTCGCAGGCGTCGACCGTGTGGCGGCGCTCGACGATGCGGCCGCACTCATCGGCGAGCATGACTACTGGGCTCTGCCGATGAGCCTGCCGCTCCATTGCGGCACAACGCTCGCGACCATCCCCGCTCACCTGCCCTACCTGCATGCACCGGTGAACCGCCGAGCTATCTGGCGCGAGCGCATGGCAGGCACGGGCAGGAAAATCGGCCTGGTATGGCGCGGCAATGCCCACCACGCCAACGACCGCAACCGCTCGCTGCCGGACTTTTCCGCCTTGTATGCCTTGCTGTCTGTGGAAAATGCCACCTTCTTCAGCCTGCAACCAGCCACGCACGAGACCTTGCCGTCCCAAGTCGTCGACCTCGGCGCCGATATCGGCGACTTCGCCGACAGCGCCGCCATCATCGAACAGCTCGATCTGCTGATCACCGTCGATACCGCCATCGCTCACCTGGCCGGCGCGCTCGGCAAACCATGCTGGATCATGCTGCCCGCATATCGCCCGGATTGGCGCTGGCTGCGCGGACGCAGCGACAGCCCGTGGTATCCCGGCGTGGTGCGGCTTTACCGCCAGGGTGCCGGCGAAAGCTGGCAAGCCGTGGTGGCACGTATTGCCGACGATTTGCGCACGATTTAGCATTCACAATAAAAAAACGGCGCCGTGGATGACCGGGCGCCGTTTTCTCGTCTGGCCGAGCTATTGCCGGCTTATTGCCAACCAAAGCGCCGCGTGTACCAGCCCTTCATCGCTTGCGTCAATGCCGCATACGCCAGCAGGATGGGAACGAGATACACGAAATACATCAGCGGCAAGGCTTGCAGCTTGAAGTTGTCCGCCAACGACGACATCGGAATGAAAATGCCGACCGCCATCACGAGCGAGGTCATGCCGATCAGAGGCCACGAGGCGCGGCTCTGGATGAACGGGATCTTTTGCGTGCGGATCATGTGTACGATCAAGGTCTGCGACAGCAAGCCCTCGATGAACCAGCCGGACTGGAACAAGGTCTGATTCGCTTCCGAATTGGCGCCGAACACGTACCACATCAGGACGAAGGTGGTCACGTCGAACACCGAGCTGATCGGACCGAAATACACCATGAAGCGGCCAATGCCGTCGGCATTCCAGCGCTGCGGCTTTTCCAGGAACTCAGGGTCGACATTGTCGAACGGGATCGCGATCTGCGAGATGTCGTACAACAGGTTTTGCACCAGCAGATGCATCGGCAGCATCGGCAGGAACGGCAGGAAGGCACTCGCGATCAAGACCGAGAACACGTTGCCGAAGTTCGAGCTGGCGGTCATCTTGATGTACTTGAGCATGTTGGAGAAGGTCTTGCGCCCTTCCAGCACGCCCTCTTCCAGGATCATCAGGCTCTTTTCCAGGAGAATGATGTCGGCCGCTTCCTTGGCGATGTCGACAGCGGTATCGACCGAGATGCCGATGTCGGCCGCGCGCAGGGCCGGCGCGTCGTTGATGCCGTCGCCCATGAAGCCGACCACGTGGCCCTTATCGTGCAGGGTGCGCACGATGCGCTCTTTGTGCGCGGGCGTCAGCTTGGCAAACACGGTCGTCGTTTCGACTGCAGCCGCCAGCTCCTCGTCGCTCATTTTCTCCACTTTGGAGCCGAGCAGCATGCTATCCACCGTCAAGCCGACCTGGCGGCAAATCTTGGCAGTTACGAGTTCGTTGTCGCCGGTCAGGATCTTGACGGCGATACCGTGCGCCTTCAGCGCTTCGAGCGCCGGTGCGGTCGATTCCTTGGGCGGATCGAGGAAGGCGATGTACCCGACCAGAGTCAGTTCCTGCTCGTCGGCGACGCCATAAGTCTGCTTGCCCGAATCGGAATCCTTGATGCCGACAGCGACCACGCGCAAGCCTTCTTCGTTCAGCGATGCCGTTACTTCGCGGATGCGCTCCAACAGTTCCGGCGTCAACGGTTCGACAATATCGCCGTGCTGCACGCGGGTACAGATCGAGAGAATTTCTTCGACTGCGCCCTTGCAGATCAGGATGTGATTGTCGCCGCCCTTGTTGACCACCACTGACATGCGGCGGCGCTGGAAGTCGAACGGTATCTCATCGACCTTGGTGTAATTCTTCGCCGCCTGCAAATGCTCGTGTCCCTCGGCGTAATCGAGCACCGCCACGTCGAGCAGGTTCTTCAAGCCGGTCTGGTAGTAGCTATTGAGGTAGGCATAATCCCAGACCGCGTCGGATTCCTCGCCGAACACGTCGGTGTGGCGTTCGAGAAAGATCTTGTCCTGGGTCAGCGTACCGGTCTTGTCGGTACAGAGGACGTCCATCGCGCCGAAGTTCTGGATCGCATCGAGCCGCTTGACGATGACCTTCTTGCGCGACAACATCACGGCGCCCTTGGCCAGCGTCGAGGTGACGATCATCGGCAGCATTTCCGGCGTCAGGCCGACCGCCACGGACAACGCGAACAGGAAGGCTTCGAGCCAGTTATGCTTGGTGAAGCCGTTGATCAAGAGTACGGTCGGCGTCATCACCATCATGAAGCGGATCAACAGCCAGCTCACCTTGTTCACGCCGGCCTGGAACGCCGTCGGCCCCTGGTCGGCCGCAGTGACGCGTTCGGCCAGTGCGCCGAAATACGTGTGATTGCCGGTGGATACCACTACCGCCGTGGCCGAACCGCTGACCACATTCGTACCCATGAAGCAGAGATTATTGAGCTCCAGCGGGTTGTCCGATTTTTCGCCGCGGTCGATGATGAATTTTTCCACCGGCAGCGATTCGCCCGTCATGGCCGCCTGGCTGACGAACAAGTCCTTGGCCGTGAGCACACGCAAATCGGCCGGGATCATGTCCCCCGCCGACAGGCGCACGATGTCGCCCGGCACCAGCAGCTTGATTGCCACTTCCTCGGTGCGCGGTCCCTTGGGATGCAGCACGGCATGGAAATACTTGCGCGCTTCGTCGGCCACGTCTTCGGCGATGTCGTGGCGCATGATGGTTGCGGTGTTGCTGACCATCTCCTTGAGCTTGTCGGCCGCCTTGTTCGAACGCCGTTCCTGCACGAAACGCAGGATGGTCGACAGCACCACCATCATGCCGATCACGATGGTCGCGCGCATGTCCTCGGTCAGGTAGGACACCACGGCCAGGCCGGTCAGCAACAGATTGAATGGGTTGGCGTAGCACTTCCACAGGTGCATCCACCACGACACCTCCTTTTCGTGGGCCACCTCGTTGTAGCCCGAGGTCTCGCGGATCTTGTCCGATTCGCTCTCGGTCAAGCCGTCCATGCGCGTATGCAGCTTGGCCAACAGTATGGCCGGCTCGGCTTGCGACGCCGCGATCAACTCCCCGGCAAGCGAACGCGACACCTCCTTCGCCCCCGGAGCGCCGAGGAACATGTCGAGTATCGCCAGGCGGCGGAAGTGGTGCTCCATGCCGCGCGCGCGGACCAGGTTGGCAAATGTCTCTTTGAGGATATCGATCATGGTGGCATTGGCTTCGGTGATTGTCGCAATTCTATTTTGTGTCGCTTGTTTTGTCGCGCTTCGAATGAGCTAAATATGTTCGATAACCATGAATACGCGCTCGTGCCTTCGATATCGATGCTGCGCGGCCGGCATGCCACGGGACGCACGGCAAAAAATTGAAGATGTCCTGGGGGATGGGATGATGGCCGGCATGCCATGAGAAACACCGGGCCGGGCAAAATCGACGGGGACGCGTACCCCGTCCGTCATCGACGAAACACGAATAAGGAAAAGACGCAGCCCGTTTGCATAGCGCGCATTATCGGGCAAATCGATGACAGGAATATTACGGCGCCGCTCGAACGCTGCCCGCTGCGACGGCGCAACGGCAAATTTCAGTCCGAGTTGAACGGTTTTCCATCGCATTTGCAGCGATTATCAGCGAAAGATTTGCAATACTGCAACCTTATTTGCATACGCAACTGATATTAAGAACTATTATCATTCCCAAAATGTGCTAGGATACAAGCATCAATCTTGTATACGGAATTCCCAGCATGTCCGCCACTACGACCAGCCAAGAAACGCCGCATCTCGCCATGCTCAAGAAGGGCGACAGTGCGACCGTGGTTGGGCTTGCCGCTGCGGAAGGTGCCGAACAGTTGGCGATCAAGGTCCGTTTGCTGGAACTTGGCTTTGCCGTGGGAGAGAAGATCCGCGTGATCGCCGAATCCTTTCCGCGCCGCGATCCGATGGCCGTACGCGTCGGCAATACCACCTTTGCCCTGCGCCGCGCCGAAGCGGCCATGATCCAGGTGACCCCCTCCCAGGCTTGATGCCTGGCATGACTTCAGGCTTTTTGCCTCCGTTTCGCGTCATTCATGCATAGCGACCTGCCCCTGCCGTCCCTACGCTTGGCTCTGGTCGGCAATCCCAATTGCGGCAAGACCGCGCTATTCAATCGCCTGACCGGCGCGCGCCAGAAAGTGGCGAACTACGCCGGCGTCACGGTCGAACGCAAGGAAGGCCAATTCGTTTCCCCATCAGGCCGGCACTACCGCGTCATCGACCTGCCCGGCACCTATAGCCTCAACGCGCTCTCGCCCGATGAAGCCGTCACGCGCGACGTGCTCCTGGGCACCCAATCCGGCGAAACCCCGCCCGACGTGATCGTGCTGGTGGCCGACGCCACCAACCTGCGGCTGAACCTGCGCCTGGTGCTTGAAGTGCTGCGCCTGAACCGGCCCACCGTGCTGGCCTTGAACATGATGGACATTGCGCACAGATCGGGCCTCGTGCTCGACGTGCCGCGCCTGCGGCAGGAGCTGGGCATCCCCGTCATCGAAGCCGTGGCCATCGAGCAAAACGGCGGTGCCGCATTGATCGCCCAGTTGGAACAGATGGCCGCAAGTGCCCCTGGCGACCTGCCAAGCGGCATCGCCATCGAATTCCATGCGCACAACACCTCTTCGCTGGAAGCGACGCAACATGAAGTACGCCGCATCCTGGGTGCCGTGGTCAAGAAGGAAGGCGATACCAAAAGCGTAGGCGACCGCATCGACGCCATCGTGCTACACCCGATCCTCGGTTACGTGCTGCTTGCGGTACTGCTGTTCCTGATCTTCCAGGCCGTGTTCAGTTGGTCGGCCGTGCCGATGGATTGGATCAAGAACAGCATCGACGGACTGGGCCGCTCGGTTGCCGCCGTCATGCCGGAAGGCATCCTGCGCAGCCTCCTGGTCGACGGCATCCTCTCAGGCGTCGGCAGCGTGCTGGTGTTCCTGCCGCAGATCATGATCCTGTTCCTGTTCATCCTCTCGCTTGAAGAGTCGGGCTACCTGCCGCGCGCTGCCTTCCTGCTGGACCGGCTGATGGGCAGCGTGGGGCTTTCCGGCCGCGCCTTCATCCCGCTCTTGTCCAGCTTCGCCTGCGCCATCCCCGGCATCATGGCCACGCGCACCATACAAAACCCGCGTGACCGCATGGCCACCATCATGATCGCGCCCTTGATGACCTGCTCGGCGCGGCTGCCGGTCTATGCATTGATCATCGGCGCCTTCATTCCGGCGCGCGACATCGGCATCGTCAACCTGCAAGGTCTGGTGCTGTTCCTGCTCTACGTGGCCGGCATCGTCTCGGCCATGGCGGTTGCCTGGGTCATGAAATGGCACATGGGCCATCGACAATACCAGCCGCTGATGCTGGAATTGCCCAACTACCACTGGCCCAACCTGCGCAACCTCGCGCTGGGCTTGTGGGAGCGCGCACGCATCTTCATCATGCGCGTCGGCACCATCATTCTGGCCTTGATGGTGTTGCTGTGGTTCCTCTCCAGCTTCCCTGCCCCGCCCGAAGGCGCAACGGGACCTGCCATCCAATACAGCCTGGCCGGCCATATCGGCCACTTCTTGCAGCACATCTTCGCGCCGATCGGCTTCAACTGGCAGATCGCCATCGCGCTGATTCCCGGCCTGGCCGCGCGCGAAGTCGCCGTCGGCGCGCTCGGCACGGTGTATGCGCTGTCCGGCGCCGAAGATCAATTGACCACGGCCCTGACGCCGATGATCGCCGCCAGCTGGAGCCTGCCGACGGCGCTGTCGCTGCTGGCCTGGTACGTCTTCGCGCCGCAATGCGTGGCAACGCTCTCCATCGTCAAGCGTGAAACCAATTCCTGGAAGCCGGCGCTGTTCATGGCCGGCTACATGTTCGGCCTGGCCTATCTGGCTTCGTTCGCCACCTACCAGATCAGCCGCCTCTTGCTCGGAGGTGCGTGATGATGCAGGACATCGTCGTCGGGCTGATCGTTTTATGCGCCGCGATTGTCGTGTTGAGACGCTATGCGCCGAAGGCACTCAAGCGCACCGCGCGAATCGGCACTGTACGCCTGGCCAAAGCGTTGGGATGGCAATCCCTGGCCGACAAGTTCGCTCAGCAAGCGCAAGCCGGCGCCTCGTGCGGCGACGGCTGCGGTAGCTGCGGCAATTGCGGCACGACGCCCGCAGCCGGCCCCGGCGTGACGTCCATACCGCTCGAGAAGCTCAAAGAAACCCTGCGCCGCTAAGGCGGCCCCTTCTTCAAGAAACCCGATCTCTGCTGCGATTGCAGCAGCGGGGGCCTTCGCGCATCTGTGCCTTGCTGCACGGGCAGCAAATTTCACCCTCTTTGCCGGGCACGGCGATTGCTGTCGGTAAAGCGAGCCGCAACGAACGGCACGCATGCCAAGCGGCGACCTGTCCGTCCACTCCACTGTTACCAAACCACTCGTCATGACATTCAAACTTCAGCTCACCGTCCTCGCCGTGGCGCTTGCCACATCCTTCTCCGCCGCCGCGCAACAGCAAGTCGATTACAGCAAGGTCGAGATCAAGACCACCAAACTGGCCGACGACTTTTATACGCTGGAAGGCCAGGGCGGTACCATCAGCGTATTGACCGGCCCCGACGGCGTGCTGTTGGTCGATTCCCAGTTCGCCCCCTTGACCGACAAGCTCGTCGCCGCCATCCGCAAGATCACCGACAAGCCGATCCGCTACCTGATCGATACCCACGTACACGGCGACCATACCGGCGGCAACGAAAACTTTGCCAAGCTCGGCGTCACCATCCTCGCGCGCGACCAGTTGCGCGACCGCCTGGCCCACCCCAACCCCGCCGCAGACGGCACACCGGGCAAGCCCGCCCCGTCGCAAGCCCTGCCCGTGATCACCTACGACGGTCCGGTCACGATCCACTTCGATGGCGAAGACGTGCGCCTGCTGCCGGTGCGCAACGCCCACACCGACGGCGACACGCTGGTGGTGTTCACCAGGCACGACATCCTGGCCGTGGGCGATTATTACCGCAGCGTCGGCTATCCCTTCGTCGACCTCAACAACGGCGGCAGCCTGAATGGCATCATCGACGGCTTGGGTGCAACCATCGGCCGCGCCGGCCCGAACACCAAGGTCATCCCCGGCCACGGACCGCTTGCCGACCGCACCGGCTTGACCGCCCAGCGCGACCTGATCCTGACCGTGCGCGACCGCGTGACCAAACTGGTGGAGCAAGGCAAGACGCTCGACGAAGTCGTCGCCGCCAAACCGACTGCAGACTTCGATGCGCAAACACCGGGTGTGACGCCGGCGCAGTCGGAGCGCTTCGTCAAGTGGGTCTACGCGGAGGTAAAGAAATCCTCGCACCAGGCGGGATAAGGGAACGGCCGGCCGTCATGGCCGGCCTTCCTTCTTACTTGCGGGCCGATTCCGCCTTCATATAGGCGATCAAATCCGCCCTATCCTGCGCCGACGGCACGCCCGGCCCCATCTTCTGCCCCGGCGCAACACGCTCCGGATCGGCCAGCCAGGCATCGAGCGTGGTTTCATTCCAGACGAAACTGGCCGACTTGAGCGCATCGGAATACGCATAATCGTCGCGCCCGCCGGCCTTGCGGCCAAACAGGCCTTCGTGCGCCGGCCCCGTCCCGTTATAGGGAAAGGAATGGCAGGAACTGCACAGCGACTGATACAGTTCCTTGCCATGCGCCGCGTCGCCCGGCTCTGCCGCACCGGCCGGCAAACTCATTACACCGGCAACAACCAGCGCCAGGATTCCCCTCTTCATCGTTACCATCCCCGACCCAAAAGCGACATAGCTTAGAGAATCGGGGGCCGCCTGCCAACGAAGAATTCCATCGCACGATATGCACGAAACGACTGTGGCACGAAACGACTGTGGCAGGAAACGACTCGGGCGGAAAACTATTTCTTTGCAGCGGATTCATCCTTGAGATAACCCGCAGCCAGCGTCTTCTTGCTTTCCGCGATCGGCAACAGCGTGGGATAGAACTGCACGAAGGTATTGTCCACCGCGCCATGGCTGCCGTGGCAGGCATAGCATTGCGCCTCCTTTGGAATCGCCGCGGCAGGCTTGTTGTCGCCGAAAACAAAGAATGCCCACTGCCCCGGAAAGCGCTTCTCGTCCTTGGCATGCACTTCAACCTCCATCACATCGATCTGCTGATGAAATCCGCCGCGGTTGATCGACCCCTTTGTCAGCCCGCCCCGCACCTCTTTCACCAGAATCGTCTTGTCCGGCCAGCGCCCGGTGGCCTGGAAGACCTTGTAAGCCTCGGGATTGACGAACACATTGTCGAACATATGATGGTCGGCCATCTTGCCGTCCGAGTATGTCATATCCAGGCCGCTGGTCAGGAAGATCCAGTTACGGTAGTCGGCGGGATAATCGAGTTGCGGCGGGCTATCGGCCGCGCCGGCCGCACCTCCCAGCAACATGGAGAAAACCAGAACGGCACGGGCGAAGCGCAAGGTAAAAGCAGGCATGGAATTGACCTCCGTTGAAAATGATGCCAGTCTCGCAGCTTGTCCGGCGCGCGGCGAGACGCCTGCCTGCAGGTTTCCGGCGTTTCGCTGCAAACCCTCCCCGCGGCGGACGTTTTCCCATAAGATGGGCGGCATGACGTCCGTTGCACAGCAAAAACTGCAATCCTGGCACTACCTCGCCGGTGCCTGGCTCGCCATCGCCTTGTTCGACGCCTCGCAAACCGTATTCGTCATGCGCGCCGAAGGCATGCATCACGCCTGGGTGACCTTGTTCTTCGTGCGGCTGGTCTCATGGCTGGTGTGGGCGCTGGCCACGCCCGTCGTATACGGGCTGATGCGCCGCTTCCCCCTGCCGTCGCGGCAGACGCTGCCCTGGCTGGTCCATATTGCCGCAGCACTGATCGTCGGTGCGCTCGCCGCTATCTGGATTGCGCTATTGGAAAGCACGTTCGACCCCTGGCTGGAATCGCACGGGCCGCCGTCGTTTTTCGAAGTCTGGCGCAACAATTTTTTCGGCAGCCTGCTCGGCGATGCCATCCTCTATAGCGGCATCCTGGCGCTACGCGCCATCCTCGACGCGCGCGACCGCATGGCCCGGCAGCAGGCCGATGCCGCCCGCTTGAACGAATTGCTGGCGCAAGCCCAACTGGCCGCGCTGCGGCTCCAGCTTGAACCGCATTTCATGTTCAATTCGCTCAACGCCATCACCGGCCTGATCCGCGAAGGCAAGAACGACGACGCCATCACCATGATCGCTTCCATGAGCGAACTGCTGCGCCGCGTAACGGACCGTTCCGAACGCCAGCTCGTGGCGCTGGAAGAAGAAGCCGCCTTCCTCGGCAAGTATCTCGACATCCAGGGCGTACGCTTCGCCGACCGATTGCGCTGCCGACTCGACATCCCCGAGGAATTGAAAACCGCCCGCGTACCCGACCTGATCCTGCAGCCGCTGGTGGAAAACGCCATCAAGCACGGCATCGCGCGGCAAATCAAGGGCGGTGAAGTACGCATCAGCGCGGCGCGCGATGGCGCAACCCTGACCCTGAACGTCTACAACGACGGCCCCGCGTTGCGTGAAGACTATCAACCGGGAGTCGGCTTGAGCAATGCGAGGCGGCGCCTGATGGCGCTCTATGGCAATACCTCCACCTTGACGCTGCAAAACCAGGCGCCGGGCGGCGTACTGGCCTCGATTTCGCTGCCCTATTGCGCCACATGACGGAGCGCAGCACCGCCGCCTTGCGCGCCCTGATCGTCGACGACGAACCGCTGGCACGCAGCAATCTCGTGACCCTGCTCGCGCGCGACAGCGATATCCGGCTCGTCGGCCAATGCTGCTCCGGCGCGGAAGCGTTGACCGCCATCCCGGCACTGAAACCCGACATCGTCTTCCTCGATGTGCAGATGCCCGAATGCGACGGCTTCGACATGCTGGAGCGGCTAGGCGGCGCACCCGACTTCACCATCGTCTTCGTCACCGCCTACCACGAACACGCCGTGCACGCCTTCGAAGTCGGCGCGCTCGACTACCTGCTCAAGCCGTTCGACGACAAGCGCTTCACCCAAGTGCTCGAGCGCGTCAAGGCCAGGCACTTGCAACCGGCCGAAGCCCGGCGCTTCATCGTCAAGAGCGGCAACACCATCACTATCGTCAAGCTCGACGACATCGATTGGGTCGAAGCAGCGGGTTATTATTCGACACTCCACGCAGGCGGCAAAGCACACATGCTGCGCCGCAGCCTCTCCGACCTTGAAACGCAACTTGCTCCGCAAGGCTTCGCCAGAATCCACCGCTCGGCCATCGTCAATCTGGAGCGATTACGCTCTCTCGAGTTGCGCGAGGACGGCGAGTACGACGCGGTCTTGCACAGCGGCGAAAGGCTGCGCATGAGCCGGGGCTATCGCAAGACAGTGCTGGAACGGCTTGCGCGCTGAAAAGCGGGCGCCAAAAGCCAATTGACAATCAATTTGCAATATAAAAATGAAAGGGTGACAACGATCACATTCCAGAACAACGAAGGGTGAGAAGATCGCGGCCAGAGATTGACATGCAGTAGTTTCTATATGTTGAGAAATACTTCTTAAGCCAAGGAAACCATGAAAAAATCTTCAGCCATTTCCCCTCTCGCCGTCAGCCTGATCGCCGCGCTGCTATTGACTGCCTGCGGCGGCGGAGGTGGGAGCACCACGCCAACACCGACCCCGGCACCGACACCGACACCAACTCCCGCGCCAACCCCCACCCCCACTCCAACACCGACTCCGACTCCGACACCCACTCCAGCGCCAACTCCTACGCCAACACCGACACCCGCACCCGCCGTAGCCGGCACCATCAGCCTGCTGGCTGGCGACATCGGCGGCGAAGGCAATCTCGACGGCGTCGGCAGTGCCGCCCGGTTCTCCAGCCTGGCCAGCGTGACCATCGACGGATCGGGCAATCTCTATCTCTCCGACGCCAACAACACCGCGATGCGCAAGGTCGCGCCGGGTGCGCTGGTGTCGACCTTGACCGGCGTGCCTGCTTCGGCAACCGCGGTGGCCGATACCGCAGGCAACCTGTACGAAATCGACAGCACAGGCACCGTCGTCGTCAAAATTGCACCGGGCGGCAGCGCAACGGTCCTGGCCGGCACGCTCGGCGCGACAGGCGCCGCAAACGGCGCCGGCGGCAGCGCCAGCTTCAACCGGCCGACTTCGCTGGCGGTCGACGGCACGGGCAATGTCTACGTGACCGACAGCGGCAATACCCAGGTGCGCAAGATCACACCGGCCGGCGTCGTCTCCACGCTGGCCTCGACCCCCAACTCGGGCGGCATTGCGGTCGATGGCAGCGGCAACGTCTACGTCTCCGACTACACCTACGCCTTTGCCGGCGGCACGCCCAGCGCGCCGATTACCGTGCCGACCAACGCCACCATCAGCAAGATCACGTCCAACGGCACGGTCAGCAACTTCGCCGGCGCGCCCGGCGTCATCGGCTTCTCCGATGGCCCTGGCGCCGCGGCAAGCTTTGGCAAACCGCTTGGCCTGACGGTCGACGGCGCCGGCAACGTCTATGTGGCCGACTCAAGCAATCAGGCCGTGCGCAAGATCACCCCGGACGGCACCGTCTCCACGCTGGCCGGGCCGGCAAGCGTATTGGTCGCCCCCACTGCGCTGGCCGCCGATGCAAAGGGCGACGTCTACCTGGCCGGCGGAACGGCGCTCTATGAGATCAGCCCAGCCGGCAGCGTAAGCACGGTGGCCGGCAGCGTAACCCACCCAGCCTCGGTCGACGGCACCGGCGCCGCTGCCGATTTCGACACCCCCTCAGGCATCGCGGTCGATGGCAATCTCAATCTTTGGGTCGCGGAAACGGCCGATAACGCGCTACGCAAGGTCAGCCAGTCCGGGGTGGTCACGACGACGCCATCCATCGCGCCGGCCGGCGCCGCCTATGGTGCCGGTCCGGGCGTCGCAACCGATGCACGGGGCAACGTCTACGCCATCGTCAACGGCAATCAAATCGTCAAAATCACACCGGGCGGCACGATCACCACGCTACCGGGCGCATCGCTGCGGCAGATTCCGTATGCGCTCGCGGTCGACGCCCAGGGCAACGTCTATGTCGCCGACATTTACTACAGCAACATCCAGATCGTCACGCCGAACGGCTTGGCGAGCATATTGGCAGGAAGCCCGACGGGCAAGCAAGGCTCGACCGACGGCACCGGCGCGGCGGCCTTGTTCAATGAACCGACCGGCCTTGCGGTCGACGGCAGCGGCAACGTCTTCGTTGCCGACACCGACAACAGCACCATACGCAAAATTACCTCGGCCGGCGTCGTCAGCACGGTGGCGGGCACGCCCGGCGCACCCGCCACGACCGACGGCAGCGGCACCGGAGCCAGCTTTTCCCAGCCCGGCGCCATGGCGTTCGACGGCGCGGGCAACCTCTACATCTGCGACTCTGCCTTGATCCGCAAGATGACCTCGGCCGGCGTAGTGAGCACTGTGGTCGGCGTGCCGGGGTCATTTGGCGTGAAGTTGGGCGCCCTGCCCGGCAGCCTGGGCGGCGCGAGCGGCTTGTCGATCGACAAGGATGGCGTGCTATACGTATCGTCGGCCAATGCGGTGCTGAAGATCCAGTTTCAGTGATCCGGACTCAATGATTCGATTCAGCGACCTGGAATCAGCGCCCCGGAATCGGGCAATGCTTGTCCCAGGTCGTGTAATCGGCCCCGAGCCGGCGCACCGCCAGCGTAATTGGAATTTTTTGCTCGCCCAGATAGCGAAACGAGAACATTTCCTCGTGTCCGACGGTTGCGGTGCCGATGCCGGCCAGCTTCAAGCCTTGCAGGTAGATCAGGCTGCAATTGGTGTCGCCGCGCAACAGGATGAATGACTGCTTGAGCACGGCGTCGCCATGGCGCAGCAAATCGATCACGTCAACATCGGGCAGCGACGTATCGAGTTCGATGGCCGGGGCCACCTGGCATGCCTTTCCCTGATCGAGCCAGACAACGTGGCTGGCCGGATGGGTGTCGTCCTCGCGCCAGCCATGGGCCGGGTCGAATTCGAAATTCTCGATGAATTGCTTGCACAGGTTCTTGTAACCGTGCGCCGGGCCGATCGTGACGCTGGTCCGGATGTCCCAGGCTTTCTTGGGCGAGCTGCGCGTGATGAAGAAATTGATGCTCATCCCCGTATTGTCGGGATGATGCTGAAGGTAGAAGCGATTGAACGCATCGGCCTCCTGTTGCGTAGCGGAACGCGATTGCAGTTCGGCACCGGCAGCACCGGCGGAAGCGGAAAAGATGAGCAGGCAACAGGTCAGGCTGGCGATTCGTTTCATCGGCTCTCGGCTCTTGCGTCGGAAGAACGTCATCTTAGCCTATAGGCTGGCGTGATGCGCCATTACCCCGGTTATTATTACCTTCCCTCAATGGAAATTCCTTTCCTCCACCGTCAAGCTGCCCAGCATGTCGCTATGGTCGACGATGTGCTGCGCCACCAGATGCGTGACGGCGCCTTCGCGTTGCCAGGTGCCATAAACCGCCATCAAGCGTGCATTCAAGATTTGCTTGCGCTGTTTCTCGAACAAGGCGGGCCAGATGATCACGTTGATGTTGCCGGTTTCATCTTCCAGGGTTATGAATAGCGTGCCCTTGGCCGTATGGGGCCGCTGCCGCATCGTGACCAGCCCGCAGGCGCGCGCAGCGTTGTGGGACGGCGACGCCTGCAATTGCGCCGCGCTCACGAGCCGCATCTTGCGCAAGCGTTCGCGCAACAGCGCAACCGGATGGCGCCGCAGCGTCAGGCTCAGGTTGGCATAGTCGGACAAAATCTCCTGCCCTTCCGACGGCGCCGCTATCGCGATGGCCTCTTCCTCGATGGGCGCATCCTTGAGCAAGGCCGGCATGGCTTGCATGCCGGCCACCTGCCAGGCGGCCTGGCGCCGGTTGCCGCAAAGCGTGACCAGTGCATTGGCGCGCGCCAGCGCATGCAAGTCCTCGACCGTCAATTCGGCGCGGCGGCGCATGTCATCGACATCATCGAACGGCTCGATGGAACGCACTTCGGCGATACGTTCAGCCGCGCCTTCATTCAAGCCTTTCAACTGGCGCAGGCCCAGGCGCACGGCAGGCTGGCATTGCCCTTGTTCGCTGCCCGAGGTTTCTTCGAGCGCGCAATCCCAATCGCTGACGACGACGTCGGGCGGCCTGACTTCGACGCCGTGCCGCTTTGCATCCTGCACCAGTTGCGAGGACGAATAAAAACCCATCGGCTGGGAATTGAGCAGGCAGGCCAGGAAAGCCGCCGGCTCGTAATGCTTGATCCAGGCCGAAATATAGACCAGCAGGGCGAAGCTCGCCGCGTGCGATTCGGGGAAGCCGTATTCGCCGAAACCTTCGATCTGCTTGCAGATGCTTTCGGCAAAATCCGACGGATACCCGCGCTCGGCCATGCCGCGCGTGATCTTGTCATAGAACTTGCTCACGCCGCCCTTGCGCTTCCACGCGGCCATCGAACGGCGCAAATCGTCGGCCTCGCCGCCGGAAAAGCCGGCCGCCACCATGGCGATCTGCATCACCTGTTCCTGGAAGATCGGCACGCCCAGCGTGCGCTTGAGGACTTCTTCCAGATTCTTGTTATGGTAGGCGACCAGTTTCGGATTTTGCCTGCGCTGCAGATAAGGATGCACCATGCCGCCCTGGATCGGCCCCGGGCGCACGATCGCCACCTCGATCACGAGGTCGTAAAACTTCCGCGGCCTCAGGCGCGGCAGCATCGACATCTGGGCCCGCGATTCGATCTGGAACACGCCGATGGTATCGGCCTTGCAGATCATGTCGTAGACGGCCGGGTCTTCGCGCGGAATGTCCTGCATGGCAAACACCTCGCCGCGCCGCGCACCGATGAAGTCGAGCGCACGGCGGATCGCCGTCAGCATGCCCAGCGCCAGCACGTCGATCTTGAGCAGGCCCATGGCGTCGAGATCGTCCTTGTCCCACTGGATCACGTTGCGATCAATCATGGCGGCATTTTCGATCGGCACCAGCCGGGCCAGGCTGTCGCGCGCGATGACGAAGCCGCCGCTATGCTGCGACAGGTGGCGCGGAAAACCCATCAGTTCTTGCGTGAGCGTCAGCAATTTATGCGTCACCGGCGAATCGGGATCGAGCCCGTGTTCCTGCATGCGTTCGACGTTGATCTTGCCGCCGTCCCACCATTGATGCAGCTTGGACAGGCGGTTCAAGGTATCGAAATCCATGCCCAGCGCCTTGCCCACATCCTTCAAGGCCGAGCGCGCGTGGTAGATCACCACCGCCGCCGTCAGCGCCGCGCGATGGCGGCCATATTTGTTGTAGATGTATTGCATGACTTCTTCGCGCCGCTCGTGCTCGAAGTCCACGTCGATATCGGGCGGTTCGTTGCGTTCTTCCGAGATGAATCGCTCGAACAGCAGCATGGCCGTCGTGGGATCGACCTCGGTGATGCCCAGGCAATAGCACACGCTGGAATTGGCCGCCGAGCCGCGCCCCTGGCACAGGATGCGCCGGCTGCGCGCGAAATGCACCACGTCATAGACGGTCAGGAAATAGGGCTCGTAAGACAGCTTCTCGATCAGCCCCAGTTCCTTTTCCAACTGTTCCTGCACGGCAGCCGGGATGCCGCGCGGGTAGCGCGAATCGGCGCCTTCGTAGGTGATGCGGCGCAGGTAGTGCGACAGCGTTTCGCCGGGCGGCACGATCTCTTCCGGGTATTGATAGCGCAACTCTTCCATCGAAAACTCGCAGCGCTCGGCCAGCACCACGCTTTGACGCAAGGTTTCGGCCGGGTATAACTGCGCAAGTCTGAGCCGCTGCCGCAAGTGGTTCTCGGCGTTGGGCAGCAAGGCCATGCCGCACTCGGCAACCGGCTGCCCCAGGCGCACCGCGGCCAAGACATCCTGCAAGGGCTTGCGCGAGCGCACATGCATGCGCACGTCGCCGCAGGCCACCAGCGGCAAGCGATGGCGCACGGCCAACGCCGTCAAGCGCTCCTTTTTGTCTTCATCGCCGGCATGCTGCAACAGGTGCAAGGCGATGGCCGCACGGTCGCCAAACGTCTCGGCCACCCAAGCGGCCTGCTCTTCCAACACGGCATCATCGAGGCCGCAATTGGACGCCAAATCGGGCACCAGCAGCGCCAGGCACTCGGGCAAGCCGCGCAGGCGGGTCGCTGCCGTGCGCGCCACGTCGGCACGGCGCACGTCGTAGCTGCCCTTGGGCGCACGGCAGCGGCCCACGCTGATCCATTCGGCCAGGTTGCCATAGCCTTCGCGGCTCATCGCCAGGCACACCAGTTTCATGTTGCACGCGAGCCGCATTTCGCTGCCGACGATCAGGCGCATGCCGAGCTTTTTCGCTTCCACATGCGCCCGCACCACACCGGCAAACGAGCATTCGTCGGTAATCGCCAGGCTGTGGTAACCGAGCTTGTGGGCGCGTGCGACCAATTCTTCTGCATGCGAAGCGCCGCGCAGGAAGCTGAAATTGGAGAGGCAATGCAGCTCCGCATATTGGGGCAGCAGCGAATGCATGATCAGCCAAAAAACCCATGCAAAAACCAGCCCGGTGGCTCTTCACCCAGGCTGGGCCGTTCGCGATAGACCCAGAGCAGCATCTGGCTGTCGTTTCCGGCAATGTAGTAATCGCGCGCGGCAAGAGCGTCGTCCCACCAGCCGGCTTCAATACGTTCGGGGCCGGCCAGCATGGTCAGGCTGCCGAGGTAGAACGGTTTTTCATGGCGCACCATCAGGGCCACGGGTTGCGCCAGCAGCCAGTTCGGGCGCGTAGGAAACGCCGTCGCCAATTCCTGCTGTTTGCGCTCGCGCCCTGCCTCGCCATGCAAGGCCATGGCCGGCCTGAGCGCGAAGCTGTGCTCCGGGCGGTGATCGGCAATCAATTTGAAGCGGCCGATCGCCTGTTCGCCCAAACGGCTCGCCAGCCGTTCGACCAGGCGCGCCATCGATTCCGCCTGGCCTGCCGTGGTGGCGAACAATTCGTTGTTGGGTGCGGCCAAAGGTTCGATCGCATCGGCTTGCAACGTCAATTCGATGACCGAGGCCGCCAGCTTGAGCCTGGCCAGGTTCTCATGCAGCAGCAAGGCCAGGTGTGCCAGGTCGCGGCTGGCCGCGCCCAGCTTGACTTCCACCGTGGTCGGCAGGTTGCCGCCCCGGCGCACCGACTCATGATGCAGCAACAGCGAAAAGCGCGTCACCGCCGCATGGCGCGCCACCAGCCAGCCCGTCATCTGCATCAAGAGCCGCTCAGCCGCATGCTGCAAGGCTTCGGTATTGTCGACCCGCGCCGCCAGTTCCAGGCGCGCGGCAAACGTCTCGGGCGCCTCATACCAGGCATGCGCATCGGGTTCGGTGCCATAAGCCTTGTCGAGCTCGCTCAACACCCCGGCACCGAAACGGCGCACAATGCCGCCGCGCGGCAGCGCGCGCAATTGCACCAGACGGCGGCAGCCAATGGCATGCAGGCTGTCCAGGTGCGGCTGCGCCGTTTGGAGCAGGTTGACAGGCAAGGCATCGAGCTGCGCGGCGCAGCTTTCGCCGTCGGTGTCGATGCCGTCACCGTGCTGGGCCAGCAACCATGCGGCAGTTGCCGTCGGCGCCGACGCCAATTGCGGCACGAAGCCGAGCCGGCGCACGCCTTCGCGCAAGCCGTGCTGCAAGGCCGCCAACCCGCCGAACAGACGCAAACTAGGGCCCACTTCGAGCAGCAAGCCCTGATCCTGCAAGCTGACGTTGGGCGTGAAATGCAGCGCCCACAAGGCCGCCTCGATCACGGCACACGCTTCGGCGCCGGTGTCGCGCTCAAGCAGCACCAGTTCGGCAGCGCGCGAGCGCGCACTGCTCTCCTGCATGGCAAAGCTCACGCCGGCTTGCTGGGCGCAGGCATTGGCCCAGCGTATGCGCCTGGCCTCGGTGACCGCCAGCGGCACGCCGTGCTCCAGGCCTTCGCGCAGCGCGTCAGGCCAGCGACGGTAAGCCAGATCCAGCGGCAAGCGCGGCAGATGAAGTGCGATCCAGAGCATGGGGTGACCTGATGGGAAGATGGGGTACGCCACGATTGGCCCGCCGTGCCAATGCACGTTCAATGGAGGCAGGCAGCCAGGCATCGATCAGGACAGGGGCAGCCGCCTGCGGCCCGCGTCGCTTGAACACCTCGACCGACAAGCGCCCCGCCGCCGCACGACACAGCAGACGCAAAGGCGCAGGCGACGACTCCTGGCGCGCCGCAGCCGGACGGAACACGAAGCTCAAGCCCTCCCCCGTGCCGGCCGCCAATTGCAGGCGGCGCAGATGATCGGGCCTGGCTTGCGGCAGCCAGCACAGCAAGGCGCCGAAGCTGGCGCTCTTCAAGATTTGCTCGGCGGCCCACAAGCGGTCGCCCGGCTTTTCCGACTGCACCAGCAACAGCCGCCGCACGTCGATGCCGGCTTGCGCCAGGGCCGGCGCACACACCCGATGCGGCGGCGCCAGCAGGACGATGGTTTCGCCGCCAGCCGCCAGCCGCGACAGCAGCGGCGCCAGCAGGCGGAACTCCCCATCGCCCTGCTGCGCCCACAGCAATTCGGTCAATACCGAGGGCGGCCAGCCGCCGCCGGGCAATTCCCGGTCGAGCGCGGCATAGCCGCTGGAACGGCCGCCGGCGCCATGATTTCCCAAAGCGCTCCCCATGGCATCACCGCGCCACAACGCATGCGGCAAGCTCGCGGAGAGCTGCGCGGCAGAAAGACGGGGAGCCGTCCCGCTGCCTGTCGGCATGGGTTGGAAGAAAGTCGATGCCACGGGGATCTCGGGTTATCAGCCATTTTACTGTATATATGTACAGTATATTTTAACCCGAAGACGCGCCTCGTCAAGCCTTGTTTTATCGCATCAGGGCACAGCGATTTCGTCTTGCAAATGTGTCAAGTTCGAATCATGGATGCGCCTGACCTCCCCCGATTTGACCATGCCGGTCAGGATGCGGTCGAATTCGTCGAGCCGGGCCAGGCAAGGGCTGCTTCTGGCCCAGCCGGCGAAATTGGACGATTCCGTCACAAACGGACGCAAGGTCTTGAATTGCTCTGTCTTGCGCTCGCTTTCGAGGTAATTCAGGGCCGGATAATAGCTGTTGACGAAGTAATCGATCCGGCCCAATTCGAGTTTGGTGAAATTGTTGGCGATGCCGTTGGCCGATTCGACCGTCAAGGATTGGGCGAGAAATTCGTCGAACCCGCCGCCGAATTTGTTACCCAAGGTGATGCCGCCATGCAGCCCGGCGAGATCCTTCCATCCGTGAAAGGCGATCTTGCTGTCGCCGCGCACGAAAACCGCCACGGGATTACTGAAAATAGCAACTTTGGAATAGGCAAGATAGTCGTGCCGCTCGGGCCTGTCCTTCAGCTCCGCGATCACATCGACCGTACCGTTCTTCGCCGATTGCAAAACCCGGTTGAACGGCCCGACATAGCGCACTTCGTAAGAAATGCCGGCATGCTCGAAAGCCTTTTGCGCGATCTCGATGGCTGAGCCGCGCATGGTGTGTCCGTCATACCAGGAAAACGGCGGATAGTCCGGGTCGCCACTGATCACCACCCTGGGGCAGGCACTCTCTGTCGCCGCTGCCGCACATGCTGAAAACGCCGGCAAGCAAGCGGCGCACACACGCAAAACGAAGCGGACAATTCGCATGGCTAGGCGGCATGGCGCATAGTAATAGAAGACCAATTCTCGCATAAAGCGCGCCATATGCCTGTGCTAAGATGGACGCGCCATTCTCAGGGAGATTTCTCATGCTCGGACTGTTGCCGATTCTCGTCATCGCCATCTTCATCTTCATTTCGGGCCTGCGCATCGCAGCGCAATACCAGCGCGCCGTCGTGTTCCGCCTCGGCAAGCTGCAAGGCTTGCGCGGCCCCGGGCTGTATTGGCTTATCCCCGCCATCGAAACGCAGCAAACCATCGACATCCGCACCATCACCACCTCAGTCGACCAGCAGGAAACCATCACGAAGGACAATGTGCCGGTCAAGGTGACGGTGGTGATCTGGTATGCCGTAGTCGACCCGGTAAAGTCGGTCGTGGAAGTGCGCGAAGTCGACAAATCGGTGATCCAGGTGGCGCTGACCTCGCTGCGCAACATCATCGGCCGCCACACGCTCGACGACGTGCTGAAGGAACAGGAACGCCTGGGCATCGACATGCGCCTGACCATCGATTCGGCTACCGAGCCATGGGGCGTCAAGGTCACGCGCGTCGAGATGCGCAACGTGGAAATCCCTGAATCGATGCAGCGCGCCATGGCGCAGGAAGCCGAAGCCTATCGCGAAAAACGCGCCCGCATCATCAAGGCCGAAGCCGAACTCGAAGCCGCCGAAAAGCTGCGCGAGGCAGCCGGCCTGATCATGGAAAACCCGGCCGGCCTGGAGCTGCGCCGCATGCAGATGATCACCGAGGTCGGCGCCGAGCAAAACACCACCACCATCATCATGATGCCGAGCGAATTCGTCTCGATGGCGCGCGGGATCGCCGATTGGACCAAGAAAAACGCCGGCAGCGACGCTCCCTGACGCGTTTGGCGTACGTCGAGGCAATCAACCCAAGCGCATTGATCGCAGCACCGCAGGCTTGCCCCAGCCTATCCGACGGAATCGGCGGATTCGGCCGATTCGGCGCCGTCTTTTTGCGAACCTCTTCAACGAAACTTTCATGAAGATAGTGATTAGCATGCATGATCGCACTGCAGCAAAAACCCAAAGTGCCAACATTTCTTGATAAATCAAGCACTTACTTCCGTAATAGTCTCTTGATCGATCAATCATTGTTCCGCATTCAGAAACAAACCATTGCAATTAGTCGTGTTTATCTTCACCCGCGCAACGTATAAAGTGATGTTCATGGTGAGCAGCAAACAAAACGATGCGGCTCACAGCAAGACAGACGGGCACCACATTCATGCATTACCTGCCCGCCTACTTCTCAACCGAACTTTAGGGGTATGAACATGAACGCCAAACAACTGATCGCCGCCGTCGCCGCTCTGACCGCCTTGACCGCCGCCACTTCCGCTTTCGCCGACCAAAATGAAACTCGCGTCACCTCGGGCAAGACCCGCGCTGAAGTGATCGCCGAACTGCAACAAGCACAACAGGACGGCACCGCCAGCTCCTACAGTTTCGTCGGCAACACCAACCCCGCCGCAGCCGCAGGCAACGCTGCCCATGCACAAAGCAACAACGCCATCCCCACCGGCAAGACCCGTGCCGAAGTCGTGGCTGAACTGAAGCAATCGGACAACTCGTCGACCCCCACCGGCTTCGTCGCTTTCGACAAGCCCACGACGAACTCGAACGGCACGCCGAACACCGCTGTCGCACACAAGTAATCGCAACAAGTCGTCCCCCGACGCAACAACGCCACCGCAAGGTGGCGTTGTCGTTTTGCAGGAAGAATAAAAACGCTCAGGCCGACAGCGCCAGTTCCGGGCAGCGCGTTTGATAGTCGCGCATGAAGCGCACAAAATCGTCCGGCGCCAACGCCGGCGACCAATGAAACCCCTGGCCGAATTCGCAGCCGAGCTCGATCAGGCGATTGAGCACTGCTTCGGTTTCCACCCCTTCGGCCACCACGTCGAGCGACAGGCTGTGCGCCATCTCGACAATGGCGCGCACGATGCCGGCATCGTTGGCGTTTTCCGTCATGCGCCGCACGAAGGACTGGTCGATCTTCAGACACTCCACTTCGAAGCGCTTCAGGTAGCCGAGATTGGAGTAGCCGGTGCCGAAGTCGTCGATCGACAAGCGTATGCCCAAGGCGCGCAAGCGGGAGAGCAAGGCAGTCAAGTCCTTGGAATCGGCGATCAGCAGCGACTCGGTCAATTCGAGTTCGATGCAATTGGCCGCGAGATTATTCGTCGCCAGCGCGTTCATGACGTCGCGTTCGATGTCGTCGCGGCGGAATTGCACCGGCGAGAGGTTGACCGCAATCACCAGCCGGGGCAGGCCGGCATCCTGCCAGGCCCTGGCCTGGCGGCAGGCTTCGTTCAAGACCCAGCGCCCCAGCTCATGAATCAAACCGCAGCGCTCGGCCACGGGAATGAATTTGAGCGGCGGCACCAGGCCCAATTCTGGGTGGCGCCAGCGGATCAACGCTTCCGCGCCGACGATGCGACCGCTCTTCAACTCGAACTGCGGCTGGTAATGCAGGCTGAATTCATTGCGCGCCAGCGCCGTGCGTATGCCCGAAATCAGGTGCAGATGCTCGATGACGTTGGTGTTCATTTCCACGTCATAGAAGCGGAAGGCATTGCGGCCCGACTCCTTGGCGCGATACATCGCCATATCGGCGTTCTTCAACAGCGTCTCGAAGTCGCCTCCGTCGGCCGGATAGAGCGCGATGCCGAGCGAACCCGTGGTCGAGACTTCGAGGCCATTGACCTGGAACGGCGTGGTCAACAGATCGATGATCTTGACCGCCATGGCTGCCGCATCGGAATCGTCGCCCAGGCTGCCCATCACGATCAGAAATTCGTCCCCGCCTTGCCGGCTTACCGTGTCGCTGGCGCGCACGGCCTGGTTCAGGCGTTGCGCCACATCGCACAACAACAGATCGCCGCTGCTGTGGCCCAACGAATCGTTGACCGCCTTGAAGTCGTCGAGATCGAGGTAGAGCAAGGCCACCGAAGTCTGGTTGCGCCTGGCCAGCGCCATGGCTTGCTCGAAACGGTCGCGCGCCAGCAAGCGGTTGGGCAAACCGGTCAGGGAATCATGGAAGGCCAGCTTGTCGATGCGCGCGTGCGATTCGCGTATCCGCTCATTCTCCACCTCCAGCCGCAACAACGCAGCACGCCAGTCGCTGGCCAGCAGCCAGACGAAAAATGCCGTGACCAGCAATACCGTGACGATGTTAAACAAGGAAAACAAGGTCACCGGCGGCACGTCGTTGACGTGCCAGCCAGCCATGTTCATCCACACCACCAGCCCGAGAACCAGGAAGATGAACGCCATCATCGCCACGAACAGGCGGCGCGTGGCGAACATCCCGGCGAAGATCATCACGCAAGGAAACGCGCTGACGGCCTCATCGCGCAAGCCATGCGATTTGAAGATCAGGATGGAGACCGATATCAGGAGCGTCGCCAGCATCAGGTTGGCCGCCGCCACCGTACGTGCCTGGCGTACATAGCGCAAAGCGAAGCCCAACAGCAGTTCGGTCGCCAACAGTTGCACGCCGGTCCACCAGTTCTGCACCGCCAGGCTCAACAAGGCCAGGATGCCATTGGCAGCAAGCGCCGCATAGATCACCTGCATCAGGCGATGCGGCTGCAGACTCATGGGCGAACCCGTTGCCGGCAGGTCTGATGTCGATTGCGCTTGCACGATGGATGACAGTAAGTTTGCGATCAGCTGTTAATCAAATTCAACAGCCGCAATATTACCTTGCGCCAATATTTCGAAAAATAAAAATGCTTTAACAATGGTTAATTCAAGCAATTTGCCAAAATGTGCATCATTACTAAACAAATAACGATAAAATCCAGGCAACAATGACAAGCTGCCATGTGTTGTTCTTTCTGGCATTGACTATTTCTCCCTGAATCTCTACAACTAACAGATTCGCCTGCGCGCAGCCCACTTATCTGCAGTCTACTTGTCGCCATCGATCAAGCCGAGCCTTACCCATGATTAAGATCCGCGTCATCTCGTACGATAAACAAGCGATCCCGGAGCCGCTGTCGGCCGTGTTCGGCCCTTCAGGCGGCTCGATGGGGCGCGGCTCGGACAATTCGCTGATCCTGCCCGATCCGAAGTGCCACATCTCGCGCCGCCAGGCATCGATCAAGAGCGACGGCATGTGCCACAGCATCATGAACCTCTCCCAGGTCAGCCAGATCCGCATCAACGGCAAGAAGACGCCGCTGGCCACCGACGTCGATCTGCAATTCGGCGATGAAATCGAAGTTGGGCTGTATCTGTTGCGCGCCGAGTCGCCTTTCGGCGCCGTGCCCGTCGTCGACAGCGTGGCGCGCGCCGGCGCCTTCGTCTCGCCCTTTGCCGTCAGCCTGGACCATGGCCAGGCCGAAGCGCTTCCCGAAGAAGTCATGGCGGTCGATCTCTCGCTGCTCGGTGCCGAAGACAGCGCCCATTACGCCGACCTTCTCGACGGCATGCCGCAAGCCCAGCCAGCCGCGCCGCAGCCGCCAGCCGCAGCGGCGCAAGTTGCCGATGACTTCGATGTGCCGGAATTGAATTCGCTATTCGTGATCGACGCACCCAAGCCCGAACCGGGCAAGGCAGCGCCCCTATCGAATTCCGTCGCGAATGTCGCCGCGAATTCCTCGGATATATCCGCCTTGACGCAAGCCTTCCTGCGCGGCGCCAAACTGCCGCAAGACAGCATGCCCGTGGCCATCACGCCGCAATGGATGGAAGCGATGGGCGAATTCGCCGCAGCCGTGACGCGCACCATGCTGGAACAATTGGCCGAGCCGCCTTTGCGCAAGTCGGAAATCGATCCCGACTCGACCAACGTGCTGGGCACCAACAATCCCTTGCGCGTGCTGCCCAGCACCCGTTCGGTCATGCTGCAAATGTTCGGCGCCGCCGTCCCCGGCTTCATGACCGCTGCCGCCGCGATCGACGACGCCAATGCCGCCTTGCGCGCGCATCAGGAAGCGTTCAAAGCCGGCATGCGCGCCACGCTCGACGACGTGCTCGCGCGCCTCGACCCGGCCTTGCTCGAAGAGCAGATCAAGACACGGCCCGTGATCGATTCGATGATGGCAGCTAACCGCAAGGCAAAATGCTGGGCCTTGTATGGCGAACTGTTTCAGGACGTGTGCGATGCCGCGCGCGACGAGGGCAAGCTCCTGTTCGGCGAACAATTCCATCGCGCCTACGAGGAACAATGGAAGCGCAGCACCGGAAGCGGCGAGCCGAAGAAGAAGTCGGCCTGATCGCGCGCATCGACACCTACATCGGCGGCATCGTCGCCCCGAGCCTGGCCGCCAGGAGCATCGCAACCAGCAGCACCAGGCCTTCAACCAGCAGCACGGCGGCAAAGCGCCGTGCTACGCCCTTTTCCATCAAGAACGGCATGACGCGCCAACGATTGTAAGCGCCCATGCACACAGCAAGGCCGACACAGGCCAGCTTGAGCGCGAGCAGCGCGGTGTAGGGATCGGACAGCGCAATACCCGATTCGCCCAGCGTGCGCCAGGCATTCACCACACCGCTTGCCGCCACCGACGCCAGTGCCAGCGTCGCGGTGTGCGAAATCTTGTGCGCCACCTCCAGCCTTTGCGGCACAGCCCAATTGCGCCAGGATTGCGCCAGGCCGGTTGCGACAAACACCGTCCCGGCCCACACGGCACCGGCCGCGATATGCACGGCATGCACCCAGATGGCGTAGCTGCCCCAGCCTGCATCCATCGCATGGCCGGTGGCGGCGCGCGCAACGCAGACAAACGCGAGCGCGCACCATGCGGCGCTGCTCCAGAACGCAACACGCCGCCGCATCGCGAAAGCGGCGGCGAAAACGCACCAGGCCACGCAAGCGGCAAGCATCGCATGGCCAAAACTGGTTTGCGTCAACACCACAGGCAAGGCCTGCCACACCGCAGCGCCCTCTGTCCCGCTCATTGATGCCGCACCGCTCCAGAGAAAACCGGACAGGCCAACTGCCATGGCCGTCAACCCGACGTGAAAAACCCGCGCCAACGCAGCGCCGGGCAGAAAAGCCCGCAGCAGCAAGCCGCCCAGGCAGACCGCCAGGGCAACGTCGATCAAGGCCGCAAAACAGGGTTGCAGCGCCTCGACGCCCAGCTCCATTTATTTGACGGTGAAGCTGTAGCTGCCGTTGGTGCGATGTCCGTCGCGCGCAACGGCCACCCATTTGACGGTATAGACGCCCGGGGCCAGCGCCGGCAGCGCCAGGCGCATGACCGTGTGCGTTGTGCTGTCGACCTCGGCCTTGCCGTTTGCCACCGCGTGGCCCGCCGCATCGACCACCGTCAGAGAACTGAAGGCCTGTTCCAGCGCTTCGGTGAAGGTCATGCTCACTTCGGCGGGCGCGGCAACCGTGGCGTCGGCCGCCGGCGCCATGCTCTTGGGATGGGCGTGCGCCCACACGTTGCCTGCCATGGCAACACTTGCGCAGAGAGCAGCAAACATTCCGATTCGTTTCAAGTTCATCGTCAATTCTCCTGGTCGATGCAGTATAGGATCAGCGCAAGACGTCGACCACTTTAATCTTCACTGTACGTTCCTTGCCGTCGCGCTTGACCCGGATTTCGGCCGTGTTGCCGATGCCCACACGGTCCAGCTCCGCGACGAACGTGGCAAGCGTATCGATGCGCTTGCCGTTGACGCCGACTATCACATCGCCGGCCTCGCCGGTGCGGCGGTCCAGCGTCTTGAAGTCGGCTTGCTCGGCCGGCGAGCCGCGCGTCACCCCGGCGATCACCACGCCGGCAATACCGGAGCGCGCCACCAGCATCGGGTCGGCCGGCAAGATGCCGATGCCGGGGCGCGGCGCACGCCCGGTGGCGATCAGCTTGGGCACCACGCGATTGACCATGTCCGACGGGATGGCGAAGCCGATGCCGGCCGAACTGCCCGAGTCGGAACGGATCGCCGAATTGACGCCGATCAGGCGCCCCGCGCTATCGAGCAGCGGGCCGCCCGAATTGCCCGGATTGATCGCCGCGTCGGTCTGGATCACGCCGGCGATCTCGGCGTATTCCGAGGTCGGCAGGCTGCGGTCGAGCGCACTGACGATGCCTGTCGTCAGCGTACGCGACAACCCATAGGGGTTGCCGATGGCATAGACCGACTGGCCGATCTTCAAGTCATGCGAAGAGCCAAGCGGAATCGGGCGCAGGTCTTTCGGCACGTCCTGCAATTGCACCACCGCCAGATCGTAATCGGGCGCGATACCGACCACCTTGGCCGGAATCGGCTTGCCCGAATCGAGCTGCACCTGCACCTTGGTCGCATCTTCGACGACGTGGTAATTGGTGACGATATGGCCTGCCGTATCCCAGACGAAGCCGCTGCCCGCCCCCTTGGCTGTGCCCACCATGAAAAACCCGGTGAGCGCCTGTTTTTCAATGAAGATATAAGCCACCGATGGCGCGGCGTTTTCAAACAGATTGACCAGGTTGGATTCGGCGCCGCTCAAGGGCGGGCGCGGTGCCACCGCGCGCGGCACCACGGCCTCAGACGCCGCGCCAGCCGGAAACGCCAAACACAAAAAGCAAGCCGCCAATGCGGCGAAAATTCTCACACTCATGCAAGTAGATCGGTTCATAATCGAGCGGAAAAATATACCCCATGGCAAGCAGCCAGTCCATGACTGCGCATGAGCTATCCGCAAAGGCCGCAGCCGCAGCTTACATTTCCTTACTTGCGAACTGTTACCGGCGAAACAGCACGCGCTGAACCAGCAGGAAAATGGCGTGCGCAAACAGATCGGCCACTAAAACGCGGAGCGGCTCACCAAGCGCCAAGCGAGCACGGCATCGCACGCCATGCCCGCCTGGTTTTCTCAATTGCTCCGAACCAGCCTGATGTAGGCGGGCTTCAGCGCCAGTTGCTCGCCGCCGCTACGCATGGCCGGGCAGCGGCGGACGATGTCGTCGCCGAAATAGACGTTTTGGATGCATCCATCGTTGTCACGCTTGCCGGCCGACGATGTCCAGAACCAGGAACGGTCGGTATTGGGGAAGAATTCACGGTTGATCGGCGGGGCCACGCCGGTATCTTCCTTGAGCGTTTTCAGCTCTTGCGCGGTCGGCAGGCGCCAACCGGGCGTATTCAGATTTTCCACGTCGGACCAGTTGTAGCGTATGCCCAGTCCCTTGCAGCGACCGCTGTCGAAGGTCTTGCCTTCTTCGCAGCGTTTCCACGTCAGGCCGGTCTTGGCGTCCACCACGGCAGCGCCATCGTCAGCCAGGGTGTAGCGCGCCGATTCGGCCAAGGCCGGCGGGGAAGTCAATGCGGCAGCACTTGCTGCGATCAGGCAGAGTTGCATCGCAAGTCTCGTTTTCATCACATTCTCCAACATAGAGTTGTTCACGAAATCGGACCGATGGCAGCTCTGCCTATTCCCTTATTCCCCGCTGCATCCTTGTTGCTTATTGTTTGAGATGCTGATCCAGCCAGTCCAAGACAGTATGATGCCACAGGACGGAGTTGGCCGGCTTCAGCACCCAGTGATTTTCATCGGGGAAAACCAGCAGCTTGCTTTCCACGCCCTGACGTTGCAAGGCCGTAAACGTGCCCAAGCCTTGCGTGACCGGAATGCGGAAATCGAGGTCGCCCTGGATCACCAGCATCGGCATCTTCCAGTTGGTGACGTAGTTGGCCGGGTTGAATTTCTCGTGCTTGGCCGCAGCCTGGTAATACGGTCCGCCGTTTTCCCACTCGTTGAACCAGAGCTCTTCGGTCGAGTAATACATGGAACGCGTGTCGAACACGCCGTCATGGTCGACGATGCACTTGAAGCCGTCAGCCCAGTTGCCTTCGATCCAGTTCATCATGTAGCCGCCGTAGGACGCGCCCAATGCACAGGCGCGGCTGCGGTCGAGCCAGGAATACTTTTCCACTGCCGCAGCCAAGCCCTTTTGCAAATCGTCCAGCGGCGCGCCACCCCAGTCCTGGCTGATCGCATCGGTGAAGGCCTGGCCGTAGCCGGTCGAACCGTGGAAGTCGATCATCACCACCGCATAGCCCGCGCCGGTATAGGTTTGCGGATTCCAGCGATAGCCCCACTCGTTGCCGAAGCTGCCTTGCGGGCCGCCGTGGACCAGGAAGGCGATCGGGTATTTCACACCCGGCTGCGCATTCCACGGCTTGACGACGTAGCCGTAGACCTTGTCGCCGTTGTGGCCGGCAAACGAGAATTGCTCGTACTCGCCGAAGCGCACGTCCTTGAGCAATTCTTCGTTCTGGTGCGTCAATTGCGTCGCCTGATTCGCGCCGAGCGCCATCTTGAACAGTTGCGCGCCCGAAGCCAGGTTGGCTTGCGAATAGACGATGGTGTCGTGCCTCACGTCGAAGCCCATCACCATGCCCGGACCGGTCACCGGCGTCACTTTCCCGCTGGCGACGTCGACCGCGAACAGGCGATGCTGGCCGATATCGTCGGCACCGACGTAGATCGACTTGCCATCGGGCGCCCATTGGTATTCGGCGACCGAACGGTCCCACTTTTCGGCCAGCGTGCGCTTCTTGCCGGTTGCTACATCCACCAGCACGAAATGGAAACGGTCGGCTTCGAAGCCGGGACGGTCCATTGCGACGTAAGCGAGCGTGCGGCCATCAGGCGAATAGGCCGGCTTGCCGTCCCAGGCCGGATTTTCGGCAGTCAGGTCGCGCGGTGTCTGGCCGCCGGCAGCCGGCACTTCGAAGATATCGAAATTGGTCGACCAGGCTTCGGTCTTGCCGGCCACGCGCAGCGAAAAGACGATGTTGGCGCCGTCCGGGCTGAAGCTATAGTCGTCCTTGTCGCCGAAGGGCTTGGAGGGCACGTCGCCGTCGAGCGAGCCGGACAGGCTGACCGGCGTGCCGACATGATGGTCGGCATCGAGCGTCGCCGAATACAGCACCGAATTGCGGCCGTCGGCCCAGGTATCCCAGTGGCGCACGAAAAGCTTGTCATAGACCTTGCCGCTGGCCTTGCCCTTGTTGTCGAGACGTGACTTGGTGCAAGCCAGATCGGGGCAATCGCGGAACACTTCGAGGCCCAGCGCAATGCGGTCGCCGTGCGGCGAGACGCGGAAGCTGCCGACGTCCAAAGGCAGATCGGTCACCTGCATCGCTTCGCCGCCGGACAGGGCCAGGCGCCAGACCTGCGAGGAGCCGGAGCGTTCGGAGATGAAATAAATGGCGTCGCCCGAAGCGGACCACTCGGGGTCGGTGCTATTGGCGCTGCTATTTGTCAAACGCTGCGGCTGGGCGTGCGGATTGTGCAAATCCAGCATCCACAATTCGGTATGGCCGTGGTTCTTTTCGATGTCGGTAGCGCGGACCGTGTAGACCACGCGGCCGGCGTCGGGCGACAGCACGGGGCTGCCTACGCGCTCCATCCTGACCATGTCTTCGACCGTAAAGCCGTGCGGTGCGGCAAACGCATTGCCCGCGGCCAGGATCAGGCCTGCGGTCAGCAAACGTACACTCATGTAAATATTCTCCGGTGTTTATCGTATTTTTCACAACGGCAGGATCGCCGCCACTGTGGTTCGCAATGGTACAACACATTGCATGGCTGCACGATTGCGTGGAATGGCGGAGCCTGACATCGATACCGTAGAAATACGGTATTCGGCTTTGAATGTTGCGCTCGATTATCATTTTCGTAATACAATAAATTTGTGTCAATCGTGTTTCAAAGCCGTGGGTCTTCGATGGCGGTTCAACGCGGAACCTTCGAGGGGAAGATGCAGGACTTGAAGGATTCGTCGCCGGAAGATCGGGAAACGGCAACAACTTTCTTTACCTGGACCAGCCATCATGAACGAAAAAGTATCGACCTATAGCGGCACCCCACTGAACTCCTTTCCCGGCGACCCGAATATCCTCCTCGATGCCATCATCGAGAAACTGAGCCTGAAAAACGATGCGGCGCTGTCGCGCCTCCTGGAAGTCGCCCCGCCCGTCATCAGCAAGCTGCGCCACGGCGCATTGCCGATCGGCCCGACCATGCTGATCCGCATGCATGAAGTGAGCGACATGAATATCCGCGATATGCGCGCCCTGATGTTGCGCGGCCAGCAAAGCGCCGCCTTTTGACTTTGCCACATCGGATTTTGTAACACCGCCGCCATTCTCCTTGCGCCCGGCCGGGTGCAAGGAACCTCCCCACGCCCCCAATTGTCAACGAATTATTAACGACAGCGTTAATAGTTTGTCCAGCTTTGCTGCGCAAGGCGGATATCGATCGGTGTGACAATAACGTGGAGAAAATTTTGAAGAAACTCATTGCCATTTCAGCGGCGCTGGCCGGCGCAATCCTGAGCGCTTGCGGCCAACAAAGCCAGGCGCCCAGTGCAGACTCCGCCGCACCGCCGCCAGCTTCCGTGGCGGCCCAGCAACCCGATACCTCGCAACCCCAGCAACCGGCGACATCAGATAACCAGGCAGCAGCACCCCAGCAAGTCACTAACGCCGAGCCGGCGGTCTACAACGCGCCTGCCCCGCAGCCTGTGGTGAGCACCTATATCGATCCGCCGATCGATCAGCCGCCGCCGGTACAGGTAAGCTGGGCACCGCCGCCGATGCTGGTGGAAGAACCGCCACAGCCTCCCTCCCCGGATGACGCCTGGATCGGCGGCTACTGGGCCTGGGAAGGCAATTGGGTATGGGCGCATGGCCGTTGGGCACCGCCGCCGCGCCCCGGCTACGGCTGGCACAACCCCTACTATGAACACCGCAACGGCGCCGTGATCTTCATCAACGGCTTTTGGGGCGCGCCTGGCGTCGCGTTCGTTGCCCCGGGCCTGAGCGTACATATCGATATCGGCCAACCCGGCCCCGGCGTCATCCCCGGCCCGCCTCCCATCGGCCCGGCCGGCGTGTTCATTCCCGCGCCGCCCGGCTCGCATTGGGGCCTGATCGTTCCAGCGCCGATCGGCACCGCCCCCGCGGTCGTCACAAGCGCGCCTCCCATCATTCGTGAGGGCATGCACATTACCGTCAACAACACGACGGTCAACAACGTGAGAAACGTGACCAATATCACCAACGTGACCAACGTCACCGTGGTGGCGCCGGCCAGCGCCACCGCAACCGGCCAGGCGGTCAACGCCTCTGTGCCGGCACAGGCGCATCTGGCTGCGGCAATGCACCCGGTGGTCAGGGCCATGGCGCCGGAACCGGCTTCGTCCAAGCCCATCGCCGCCTTCGTGCCGGGACACGCGCCGGCCGCCCTGCCTGCGCCGCAAACGGTCCATGCCGAAGTGCCGCAGGCCCTGGCCCATCCGCAGCGTTCGGAACATCAGGAGCAACCGTCGCAAGCAATGCAACCGGCCGCGGCGCCACACCCGGCTTCGTCGCAGCCGCAGGAAAATCAGCGTTCGCCAGAGAGCCGCAACCAGCCCGCCGTCGAGCAGGAACGGCACGAGACGCCGCAGCCGCAGCCGCAGCCACGGCCGGAGCCGAAGCAGGAGCCGAAGCAGGAACGGGAGCAAAAACAGCAAGTACCGCATCAAACGGTCCACCCGATACCGGCCAAGCCTGCAGAACCGGAGGCGAAACCCCAACCGCAGCCACCTCACCAGGCCGAGCCGCCCAAGCCGCCGCAACAAGAGATGAAAGTGCAGAAGCCGAACGAGCCCCAGGCCAAGCCGCCTCAGGAGCAGAAGCCAAAGCAGGAAAAGCCGGGGGAAAAGAAGGATGACAACAAGGACGACAAGAAAGAAAAGCACGACCAATAAGCTTGCGTGCCCGTGAAACAAAAGCGGCCCGGGAATACCGGGCCGCTTTTTTATTTCAGCGATGCATCAATAACCGAGGTCGCCCAGGAAGGCGTTGGTGTAACCCAGGGTACCGGCTTTGCCGTAGTTATTGCAGGTATCGGACGAATTATTGTCGGACGTCGCCGGTGCGCAATCGCGGTCGCGCTCGAACGACCAGAAGTGGATGCCGCCGAGCTTGTTGGAAAGCGCAAAGCTCGAAACGGTTTGCGCATCGGCGATGGTGAAGGTTTCGTCGATGCTGTCGTTGCCGCCTATCATCGGCGTCAACTCGATCTGGCTGTAGGGCACGCTCCAGTAGTTGTGCAGACTCTTGGCCGCGGCGATCGAGGATAGCCCCATCTCGCACTTGCTGCCGCTCAAGGTGCACAGCGAAGCATCTTCCTGCCCCGAATTGGCAAAGTCCATCACCATCAGGTTGATCGTGTAGTTCTTCAAGCCGTACTTCTTGATCGCATTCATCACCATCACGCCGTAGGACCCGAGGCTCTGCGCCTCATTGCCGCCGTCTGTTGCGACGGTGAAGGAAAAGCGCAGATCGGGATACGTCTTCTCCGCGGTGACGGAACGCTCCACCAGGTTTTCCACATCGCTTTGCGATTGCGTGTTCTCGATGTCGAAGTCCACGCCGAGCATGTTGGCGCTGTAATAGGTCTTGATGAACTTGGTGAAGTTGGCATCCGACGAACAAGTGAAATTGGCACCGGCGCCGCCGGTCGAGACGATGTATTTCTTGCCCGCGCTGACGAAGCTCTGCACGTTGGCGCCGGCAAACGAGGAAGCGGAGACGCCGCTCCAGTTCTCGCTACCGCAGCTGCCCGTGGCGAAGGCCCAGGTCACCGCCTGCAATTTTGACGGCATGGCCTTGAGCAGGTTTTCTGTCGTGCCCGTCACGGCCGTAGTCAATTGCGTCGTGCTGTAGTCGCCCGAGTAGAAATAAGGGCTGTAGATGAGACCGCTCGGCGCTGGTGTCGGCGTGGGGGTTGGAGTAGGCGTCGGCGTCGGAGTGGGCGTCGGCGTGCTGCAGGCATAGGGGCTCCAATACCAGGTGCTGATGGTGGGATCGATGCCGGGCGTGGTCGCATGCGTGGCGATATAGTATTTGCCGCTGTCGATGACAATGGCGCCCTCTTTGTATGAGTCGTTGTTCGACCAGGTAACGGCGCCGCATCCCGCTGCTGCCTTGCGGCTCGGCGTCGGTGTCATCTTTTGTGCCGCGTTAAGCGAATCCGACGAGTCGCCGCTGCCACCGCATGCCGCAAGCAAACCTGCGGCAATTCCGGTGCCGATTCCGACTGCTATCTTGGTTTTCAATTCTCTCTCCTCTCATGGCCATGAACGCGTGCGGCGCCATGGTGCGCGCCGACGGCTTTTTTCGGCAGGTTCGTCACGCGCGAACGTGGCGACCGGCCTTGAAAAAAGTATGCCTAGCAACGAGGAGGTTTGCCTTAAGGTTTGATTAACAAAGCGGTGAAATTTTGCGCTGGCATGGGAGTAAATCTACCTATACGCATTTGCGCACAGACAGCTTGCCTACCAGCCTGGGCCGGTAAAAAGGGCGCCGCCCGCCTTTACGGCGGGCTTCAGACGGTAACGTCGACCAGCGTACCGATCGACTGTACCGGCGCGATCGCGCTATTGAGTTCGCGACGATGTTCCTCGGCATGGTGCGCCCTGGTGGCGTCGTTGGCGGCATTGGGCAAGTTGGCGGCGTTGGCCGCACTTGCCGCGACGGCCGTGGCTGCCGGGTTGGCCGTATTCACGCTGTTGGCGGCATTGGCGGCGTTGGCTGCGTTTGCCGCATTCGTTGTGTTGACAGTATTGGCGGCATTTGTCGCATTTGTCGCATTGGTCGAGTTGGCGGCAGTGGCCGCGCTCGCCGCAGTGGCCGTGGCAGCCGCATTCGCCGCGTTCGTGCTGTTGGCAGGTGTGGCCGCGTTCGTCACGCTGGCGGTATTGCCGGCGGCTTGGGCAGTGTTCGCCGCTGCGCCTTGGGTGGCCTGTGTGGTGGTCGACCCGGTCGATTGTGCGGCTGTGGCATTCGACGTCGTGCTGGTGTTGCTCAATTGCGAAATTTGCGCCTGGAGCGAGGCAATCTGGGCCTCGAGCAATTGCTCCGACTGCGACGGTGTGGCCGCAGACGACACCGATTGCGTCGACTCGTCTTCGGTCAATTCCTTCTCATATTGCGCCAACTGCCTTTGCAAAGCCGCAAGTTGTGCAGCATTGGACGTGTTGGACACCGCATAGGCCGCAGACAATGCGGTACTGCCTGAAACTGCGGAAACCATGATGCTCTCCTTGATGCTTTACCCCCTTATCCTTTTTAACGGCCTTTCAGTGTAAAAATTGATAACAAAATATGTAAAACCACGTAAAGATTCACTGCAACAAATGAGCAATAAATGCCGCCTGGCAAAGGACGGCCTATTGCGCCGCTCCTTATGCCTGTTGGTCGGCTTGACTTTTTTCTTTAGCCCATGAAGTAATGACAGTTCAATGCCCCGGTCGTTCCATTGCGGGTCGACACAGTTCGCCACCTGGCGACATTGATCGAATGTCATGATGGGATTGGCGCGCCGGCAAAACCCCGCGGCATTGCCCGCGAGGCTTAGCGTCAATCGACGCCTTGGCGCATGTGGTTTAAGGCGCCGCGTTACACCGTGACATCGATCTGCGTACCCACCGTCTGGTTGGCGGAGGTCGTGGTGTTCTTCCCTTTGCCATGATGATGGTGATGCGCCTGCGTCGTATTCTTGGTGTTCGCTGCATTCGTCGCATTGGTCGAATTTGCGGTGCTGTTGGCATTGTTGCTTGCCGCCTGCGTGGCATTCCTCGCCGACGAGCTCTGCGCCACCAAGCTACTGGCCGTGCTCGATACCGTGCTGGCGCTGGTCAATTGCGCAATCTGCGCCTGGAGGGAAGCGATCTGCGATTGCAGCAATTGCTCCGCCGACGTCGTTGACGTTGTCGATGTGGACGACGACGAACCGGCTGACGACGACTCGTCCTTGGTCAGTTGCTTTTCGTACTGCGCCAGCTCCTTTTGCAACGCTGCAAGCTGCGAGGCACTGGAACCAGACGTCGAATAGGCGCCGGACGATGCCGTGCTCGCTGAAACTGTGGATACCATGGCGTTCACCCTTTATGCTGAATGCGTACATCTTCCTTATCGGTTGCCCCACGTCAAAAACTGATAGCAAACTATGTAAAGAGAAGTAAAGATGGGCGCAACAAATATGAATTCAATTGCTCAATTGATATTTTTCCGTGCTTTCCCCGCCTTCGAGTTGGCCTTCGAGGCTCACCAAGTATCATTCGGTGCGTTGCTTCATCCGCCGCTCTCATTGCCTGGCTGCCGTTGCCGAGCTTAGCGAGTTGATATTTTTTTCTTTAACCCATAAAGTAACGGCACTTTAATGCCCCTAATCGTTCCATTGCACGTTGACACAGTGCAATATCATGATGGCATTTCTGGATTGCCAATAACAGGCTTCTGAGCGTCGCCATGCGTGATAAACCGCAACAAAACCCCGCCGACATCGCCCGCGAAGCGTTTCGCCAATTGGCAATACGCCGCATTGCGCCAACACCCGACGCTTATCGCCAGATCTATTTCGAAATTGCCGGCGCCGCCGAAGAACGGCAGCCCGACAAGACCCTGGAAGCATTCGCCAGCTTTGTCACGAGCATGACGGGCGAAGTCAGCTTTTACGGCCAGCGCCTGCAAAAGGCGGCAAAAGCGCAGGATTGGGAAGAATACGGCAAGCAACTGACCCTGCTGGTGGAAAAGACCCTGACGGCGCCGCCGCCGGCCAAACCGCCCGCCCCCGCTCCGGCACCGATCGCCTCCGGTCCTCTCCTGATCGACGATCAGCAAACCCAGTTGATGCGCGACATGCTGGCCCGCGCGCTGAATTTCGCCATCGCTTCGCTGCTGCAGGGCGCACCCGACCTGGCCACAGACGCGGAAAAACTCGGCGCACTGGTCAAGGAAGCCAAGACCGTGCCGCTGTTGAACGACGTGGCGGCGCGCCTGAAGCAACTTTGCTTCAAGATCGAATTGCGCAGCGGCGAGTTGGCCGAACAGCAAGAGTTGCTGCTGCGGCTATTCAAGCTGCTGTTGGAAAACGTGACCGAACTGGCCGAAAACGATACCTGGCTGTCGGGCCAGATTGCAGCGGTGCAGGAACTCCTGTCGGGCCCGATCAATCATGCCGCGCTGAAGGACGCCACGCGCAGCCTGAAGGAAGTGATCTACAAGCAAGGCATGCTGAAAAACAGCCTGACCGATGCCAAGGTCACGGTCAAGAACATGGTCATCACCTTCATCGACCGCTTGAGCGCGGTGGCGACGACGACCGGCGACTACCATGAAAAGATGGACCTCTATTCGCGCAAGATCGGCCAGGCCAATGACATCAAGGAACTCAACAAGATTCTGGAAGACGTCATGCGCGACACCAAGATCGCGCAAGCCGAAGCCCTGCGCTCGCGCGACGAAATGATCGGTGTGCGCCAGGAAGTGCAGGAAGCCGAGGCGCGCATCCACGAACTGGAGTCGAAGCTCGAACAGATGAGCGAACTGGTGCGCGAAGACCAATTGACGGGCAGCCTGAACCGGCGCGGCTTAGACGACGTGTTCGAGCGCGAATTGGCGCGCGCCGACCGGCGCAAATCGCCGCTATGCATCGCCATGCTCGACCTCGACGACTTCAAGCGCCTGAACGACACCTACGGCCATGCCGCCGGCGACGAAGCGCTGATCCACCTGGTGCGCGTGATCAAGGATACGCTGCGCACGATGGACGTGATCGCCCGTTTCGGCGGCGAGGAATTCATGATCGTGCTGCCCGACACAGCCATGGACGACGCCATGCACACCGTCACCCGCGTGCAGCGCGAGTTGACCAAACGCATCTTCATGCACAACAACGAACGCCTCTTGATCACTTTTTCCGCCGGCGTGGCCCTGCGTATCGAAGGCGAAGACCAGGCGACGTTCACCAAGCGCGTCGACGAGGCGCTCTACAAAGCCAAGCGCGCCGGCAAGAATCGCGTGGTTGCCGCCAACTGAAGGGCGATTGGTTTATCCTGACAGCCGGTAAACCATTCGCACTCTCGCGCAACTTGACATGAAACCCGAACCGCACCGCACCGAACCGGAATCGCTCGACCCGGAAGACTGGCAGGAATTACGCAGCCAGGGCCACCGCATGCTCGACGACATGATCGATTATCTGTCCGGCCTGCGTGCGCGCCCTGTCTGGCAACCCATCCCCGACGCGGTCCGCTCGACGTTCCAGGAAGACCTGCCGCACGAAGCCGGTTCCATCGAGGCCGCGCACGAACGCTTCATGCGCGACATCCTGCCCTATTCCGTCGGCAACAATCACCCCGGCTTCATGGGTTGGGTGCAAGGCGGCGGGAGTGCCGCAGGCATGCTGGCCGACATGCTGGCCGCCGGGCTGAACGCCAACGTCGGCGGACGCAACCAGATCCCGGTCGAAGTCGAGCGCCAGGTCGTGCAATGGGTGCGCGAAATGCTCGGTTTTTCCGAGGAAGCCAGCGGCCTGTTCGTGACCGGCACCTCCATGGCCAACCTGATCGCAGTCTGGGTCGCGCGGGTCGCCATGCTCGGCACGGCGGTGCGCAAGGAAGGCATCGCCGCCAACGGCAGCAAGCTCGTGGCCTACACCTCGGCCGGCGCACACGGCTGCATCACGCAGGCCATGGACCTGGCGGGACTGGGCACATCGGCCTTGCGCGTGATCCCGATGAATGCCGCCTTCGAAATCGACATGGCCCTGCTCGAAGAAGCGATCGCCCGGGACCGCGCCGCCGGCTTGCAGCCCTTCTTCATCGTCGGCACCGCCGGCTCGGTCGACGTCGGCGCCATCGATCCCTTGAGCGCCATGGCCGACCTGGCCGTACGCGAACAACTCTGGTTCCACGTCGACGGCGCCTTTGGCGCACTCGGCATGCTCGCGCCCGACATCGCGCCGCGCCTGGCCGGGATCGAGCGCGCCAATTCGGTGGCGCTCGATTTCCACAAGTGGGGCCAGGTGCCGTACGACGCCGGCTTCATCATGGTGCGCGACGGCGCACTGCACCAGGCGACGTTTTCTTCGCCCGTGACCTATTTGCGCCGCGAAGTACGCGGCCTCGCCGGCGGCTCGCCCTGGCCGTGCGACTTCGGCCCCGATCTCTCGCGCGGCTTTCGCGCGCTCAAGGCCTGGTTCACGCTGCAAGTGTATGGCGCCGACAAGCTCGGCGAGGTCATCTCGAATACCTGTGCCCTGGCGCAATACATGAAACAAAGAATCGAAACCAGCACGCAGTTGGAACTCCTGGCGCCGGTATCGCTCAACATAGTATGTTTCCGCCATCACGGCAGGCCCGGCATGGATAGCGTGAAACTCGACCGCTTCAATGCCGATCTTGCCGTGGCGCTACAGGAGTCCGGCAAGGCCGCGCCGTCGACCACCATGGTCAACGGACGGCTGGCGATCCGCGCCGCCATCGTCAACCATCGCACCAGCCGCGCCGATGTCGACATCCTGATCGACACCGCGCTGGCATTAGGCGAAACCCTTTCTGCCTGAAGCGGAAACGAGGAAACCGGAGCAGAATTTGAGCCAAGCACATGCGCAAGAACACGACAACACGCCGCAAGCCCTGATCGGGCTCGCGCCGCTGATGCGCCAGGCTTTTTCCGGAATCGACCTGCGCCCGTTCGGCGCGCGCCTGGTTGAGCGCGCCAAGGATTACCCGCGCGACGCCAACACGCTGATGGATTTGTCGACTGTGCTGCAATTGACCGGCAACCGCGAGCTCGGCCTGGCGACGCAAGCCCAGGCCCTGAAGCTGCAGCAGCACTATCGCCTCGCCACCGCAAGCAAACCCGCCACGATACGCCTGCTGGCCATCGTCGCCGGCGGCGACCTGATGGCCAATACGCCCGTCGAATTCCTGGTCGAAGGCGGCGACGTGGCGCTCGAGCTGCTCTACGTCGATACCGACCTGCCGCTACCCGCCCAGTTGCCGGAACATGACCTGATCTTCGTCGCCATCGGCGAATCGGACCACAACCGGCCCTTGCTCAAGCAGCTTGAGGAACGTGCCAAAGAATGGACCTGCCCCGTGATCAACGCGCCCGGACGCATCGCCCAATTGACGCGCAACGGCGCCTGCGCCCTGCTGCATGATGCGCCCGGCATCGCCATGCCGCTCGCGGTACGGCTGGCGCGCACCCTGCTGGAACAGGTTGCCGCAGGCCAGATGGCGCTCTCTTCGCTCTTGCCCGGCGGCGCCTTCCCCATCATCGCCCGCCCGGTCGGCTCACATGCCGGGCACGATCTCGACAAGATCGAAGACGCCGCCAGGCTGGCCGCCTATCTTGCCGCGGTCCCGGCGGACGCGGTCGGCGAGTTCTACATCTCGCGCTTCATCGACTATCGCAGCGTGGACGGCCTGTTCCGCAAATACCGCATCATGCTCATCGACGGGCGTCCCTACGTCTGCCACATGGCAATCTCGGAACACTGGATGATCCACTACCTCAACGCCGGCATGTTGGAGAGCGCCGCCAAGCGCGCCGAAGAAGCGCGCTTCATGGCGACCTTCGACATGGGCTTTGCGCTGCGCCACGCGCGCGCCTTCCAGTCGGTCAGTGAAATACTGCAGCTTGATTACGTCGGACTCGACTGCGCCGAATCGCGCGAAGGCGAATTGCTGATCTTCGAAGCCGATAGCGACATGATCGTGCACAACATGGACCCGGTCGACATGTTCCCCTATAAAGTGCCGGCCATGCGCAAGATATTCGATGCCTTTCATACCATGCTGGCCAACCGGGCCGGGCGTCGCGCCTGAACCGACAACGATGCCTGTCGAACAATTAACAAACAGGACAGTTTTGTTAAATATTGCCACTCCGCACGCAAAACCGTGAAGATTTCCGGAAAACAGCCGTCAATGAAGTGACCGGGGTGATTTTGCCCCACCAGATGCATCCGAAAGGAAAGGCGTGCCGCACATGACCCGCGCAACAGTAGAGCAAGGCAACCGTTCCCACCCGAACGGCTTGATCGCAGCGGCGGCATTGCCCGGCACAGCCCAATTGCTCACCGACGGCGGCGACGCGCGCATCGAACTCGATCCCGTCACCGGCCTGAACAAGTATGGCTGCGCCCCCCTGCCCGATGCCGGCATGGTCGCGCTCGGCTCCTCGACCGCCTCGATCATCTCCGAACGCAGCTTCGTCGCGGCGGAAAGCTTGCGTACGCGCCTCCTGGCTTCCGAAACCCATTCCGACTATGCGGCCTATTCGGCCGAAATGAACCGCACGCGGCGCGAATTGCTGTCCCTGTGCGGCATCTCCGAAGGCGCCGGCGTGGACGTGGTGTTTGCCGCCTCCGGCACCGACATCCACCTGATTGCCGCGCAGGCGTTTTCCAGCGGCGAAAAACTGCAACCGCTGGTGATCATGGTCGAAGCCAATGAAACCGGCAGCGGTGTCGCTGCGGCCCTGGCCGGGCGCCACTTCAGTTCGCATTCCGCCTTGGGCGAATCGGTCACCTCCGGCGCCAACATCGGCCATGCTGCGGCCATCGAGGTTGTCAGCGTGGCACTGCGCGACGCCAACGGCACGGCACGCAGCGACGCGGCCATCGATGCCGATTTCGTCGCGCTGGCAAGCCACGCCGCCGAAGCCGGCCGGCGCGTGCTGCTGATCCTGATCGACGGCTCCAAGACCGGCACCATCGCGCCGACGGCCGATTGCGTCCTGCAATTGCAGCAACGCTATGCCGACCGCATCGACGTCATGGTCGACGCCTGCCAATTCCGCATCGCGCCGCAAACCTTGCGTGCCTACCTGCAGCGCGACTTCATGGTGGCGCTGACCGGCTCCAAATTCGCCACCGGCCCGACCTTTTGCGGCGCCCTGATGGTGCCGCCGCTGTGCGCGCGCCGCATGCGCCGCCATCCGATTCCGCCGGCGCTACGCGCCTATTCTTCGCGCGCCGACTGGCCGTCCGACTGGGAAACCGCTACCGGACTCGATCAGGTTGCCAACTTCGGCCTGCTCTTGCGCTGGGAAGCGGCCATGGCGGAATTCCGCGCCTTCCGCACCCTCTCCGACGAACAGATCGCCGGCTTCCTGCACGATTTCGGCCGTGCGGTACAAGATAAATTGCAGCGCAGCCCCTTGCTCGATCCGCTGCCCCTGCCGTCGCTTGCGCGCGGTTCGCTGGCCGAAGCGGACAACTGGGACCACATTCCCTCGATCCATCCCTTCCTGCTGTTTTACCCGAATGCCGCCAAGGGCAGGAGCGCGCTCGACCGCGATCAAACCCTGCGCGTCTATCAGTTGCTGCAAGCCGACCTCTCCACGCGCAAGATGTTCGGCCATGACAGCACCATCGGTCGCCTGGTCGCATTGCGTTATCAATTAGGCCAGCCCGTCGCCTGCGGCCACCGCGACGGCGTACCGGTTGCCGCGCTGCGCGTCTGCGCCAGCATGCGCATGATCACCAAGGCATGCGCCGATGGTGGGCGCAATGCAGGCCTGGTGATCGGACAGGCGATGGCCGCGATCGAAAAGGCAGAATTGTTAGCACATACCTTCGCTCGTTTTTAACAAAGCATCGATGTAAAAATATCCAGCATGGCGTTTCAATAACAGCTCATGCCGGTGATGCAAGTCCTGTCCCCCGCTTTTTCCTCCGCCTTTCTGCACTTTTGCTGAAGAATTGAGCACTTCTGCAATACCACTTGCAGACAATTTCCTCAGATCACTAAATATTTTCATTTCTCCCTAAATTTCCCTCCAGCTTTGCCGAAAATAGAGCGAAGGACGATCAACGGATTTGGGCGAGCTGCCTATTCGGAATCCGATTACAGATTGTCTAGTTTGTAGCGCCAAAATGTTAGAAATTGCAAACTTCGATTTTTAACGTTTGACGCGCGATATAGTGCCTAGGGTATCAAGATGTGGGGAAGCCCGAACATGAGAGGCACGAGCAGAGAGACGTAAGAAATAAGCAAGAAATAGACTGCAGGGTGGCGCATGCGCATGAGCCAACCCGCGGACACAAGCAAATATAGATACTGGGGTGGCACCATGAGCAGCTGGGTACTTGGATTAACGGCAGCGGAAATCGCAGCGATGTTGTCATCGCAAGCCGAGGCTCTCCAAACTTCCGACATCGTCGCACTGACCAGCGACCAATTGTCGGCCTTCACCACCGCCGAGATCCGTGCTTATTTCACGACGACCGACATCGCCGCGTTGACCACGCAGCAGGTCAATCAAGGCATCACCACCGACCAGTTGCAGGCATTGACGACGGTCCAAGTCGCCGTGCTGACGACGGCGCAAATCAGCCAGGGTTTGAGCACCGCGCAAATCGCGGTCCTGACCACGGCTGAAATCGCGGCGTTGAAGACGTCCCAGGTTGCCTCCCTCACCACCGCACAGATCGGCCAGGGTTTGACGACCGACCAGCTGGTGGCGCTGACGAACACCCAGGTCGCCGCCCTGACGACTTCGCAAATCAAGAATGGCTTGACGACCGACCAGGTCGCCAGCCTGACCACGTCCCAGGTTGCCGCGTTGACGACGGCACAGGTGGCATCGGGCCTCACCACGGCGCAGGTTGCCGCCCTGACCACGGCAGACGTGGCAGCGTTGAAAACCGCCCAGATCGCCGCCCTGACCACGGCGCAGATCAATCTCGGCTTGTCCACCGACCAGGTCGTGGCCCTGACCAACACGCAAGTTGACGCACTGAGCACCGCGCAAGTCAGCCAGGGCTTGAGCACGGCGCAGGTTGCCGCCTTGACGACTTCCCAGGTTGCGGCCCTGAAGACCAGCCAGGTCGCGGCATTGACCACGGCGCAGATCGGCCTGGGCCTGTCCACCGATCAGTTGGTCGCCATGTCGACCGCCGAAGTCGCAGCCCTGACGACGTCGCAGGTCAAGAACGGCTTGACCACCGGCCAGGTCGCCAGCCTGACCACCGCCCAGGTTGCCGCGCTGACCACGGCGCAGGTGTCGTCCGGCCTCACCACGGCCCAGGTGGCCGCACTGACGACGGCCGAAGTCGTGGCCCTGAAGACGGCGCAGGTCGCCGCGCTGACCACGGCGCAAATCAATCTCGGCCTGACGACCGATCAAATCGTCGCACTGACCAATACGCAAGTTGCCGCACTGACGACGGCCCAGGTCAGCCTCGGCCTCTCCACCGCTGAAGTCGCCGCCCTGACCACCGCCCAGATCGATGCCTTGAAGACATCCCAGGTCGCGGCCTTGACGACGGCGCAGATCAGCCTCGGCTTGACCACCGACCAATTGGTTGCCATGACCACGGCTGAGGTCGCGGCACTGACCACAGGCCAGATCAAGAACGGCCTCACTACCGATCAGGTCGCCAGCCTGACCACGGCGCAAGTCGCCGCGTTGAGTACGGCGCAGGTCAGCCAGGGCTTGACCACGGCGCAAGTCGCCGCGCTGACCACGGCCGATCTGTCGTCGATGAAGACCAGCCAGATCGCCGCTTTCACCACTACCCAGGTCAACCTTGGCCTGACGACCGGTCAAATCGCTTCCCTGACCATAGCCCAAGTTGCCGCATTGAGCACGTCCCAGGTCAGCCAGGGCCTCTCGACGGCCGATGTCGCCGCCCTGACCACGGCCCAGGTTGCCGCATTGAAGACCTCCCAGGTCGCCGCCCTGACAACCGCGCAAATCGCCGCGGGTCTCTCGACCGATCAGCTGGTTGCCTTGACCACGGCTGAAGTCGCGGCACTGACCACCGGCCAGATCAAGAACGGCCTCACTACCGATCAGGTGGCCAGCCTGACCAC
>OUWB010000477.1_pt4 | contig 98039 bp, 77 predicted proteins | sample 1779821 | NCBI WGS metagenome assembly OUWB01 (sample SAMEA3914806, study PRJEB12502) | metagenome | biome: forest; material: soil | place: Canada | collected 2011-08-03 | depth 0.1 m
TTCATCGCCGGCGTGCTGATCAAGCAGGTCGAGGATGGCGATCAACGCCTGGAGCTGGGCGTGGTCACCGACGCCGTCTTCGTGCGCCAGACGATCGATCTGATGCTCAAGGCTGAGGCCAAGGGCGATGTGCCGGTGAACCTGCGTGTACAGTCGGCCCAGCCGGCGCCCATGCATATGCCGGGCGGCGCGACCACCAATACCCAGGACATGGTCCCGCTCAGCGGCGACGCCAAGGCCAAGCCGTCGGGCGACGCGGTGGACGACGGACAGTATAGGCGAGGGGCCACGGGCCCCTCGACCCCGTAACGATTCCGGGTGAACCTTCTTTTGAATATAAATGAAAAAGAGCCTCGTTTTGCGTGGCTCTTTTTCATTCATGTACAGAGGAACGATTCTCCTGAATGATTTCGGGATCCAAGGGGTGAGAAGCGCCCTTTTGCCGTAGGCAAAAGGGTTGAAATCGGGACTAAATGTCGCGATTTCCGCCACGAACGCCCGGAGCCATGCGAAGGGGGCCCTTGGTCTTCACTCCACCGTCAGCCCCAGCCCGTCCAGCGCGGCGAACCCCGCCCGGATGGCCGCCAGGTGCGCGCCGGCATGCGGCAGCACATGGCCGAAAAACACCCGCATAATCCGTACCTTGTCGGCCAGCCACGCGCTGTCGCCATTGCCTTGGTCAATCATTGTTCGGGCGGCTACGGCGCCCTTCAGCAGCAGCCAACCACCGACTACATCGCCGCACAGGGTGAGATAGTCGCTGGCGCCCGCTGCCACATCGAGCGGCGCCTTGGCCTTTTGCGCCAGCAGGTGGTCGGTCGCCGCCGCGAAGGCCTCGACGGCCAGGCTCAAAGCCTCATATTCCGCTTTGAATATGTCACCCAAAGTATTGTTTTTAATAAAGGACTGGATATCGGCCTGAAGCGCGTAAGCCGCCGCGCCGTCGCTACCCAGCTTGCGGCCGACGAGGTCGGCGGCCTGGATACCGTTGGTGCCTTCGTAGATCGGCGCGATCCGGGCGTCGCGATAATATTGCGCCGCGCCGGTTTCCTCGATAAAGCCCATGCCGCCGTGGACCTGGATCCCGGCCGAAGCGACCTCGACGGCGCGGTCGGTCGACCACGCCTTGGCGATCGGCACCAGAAAGTCCTCGCGCGGCTTGGCCGTTCCGTCACCCATACGTACGGCGTCGATCGCCGCGGCCGTGGCCATGCAGATCACCCGCGCCGCCTCGACCTTGGCCTTCATCAGCGCCAGGGTGAGGCGCACGTCTGGATGGTCGTAGATGACCGCGCGGTCCTGGCCGGTGATCATTGATTTGCCCTGGCGCCGTTCCAGCGCATAGGACTGCGCCTTCTGCCAGGCCGCGTCGGCGACCCCGACGCCTTCGAAGCCCACCGCCAGGCGGGCGGCATTCATCATGGTGAACATGGCGGCCAGCCCACCATTCGGCGGCCCGATCAGCTCGCCCTGGGCGCCATCGAAGGCCATGACGCAGGTCGGCGAGGCGTGGATGCCCAGCTTGTGCTCGATGCCGACGCAGGTGACGCTGTTGCGCGCGCCGATCTTTCCGTCAATATTGACCAGGAATTTCGGGCAGAGAAACAACGAGATGCCGCGCGTGCCGGCCGGCGCGTCTGGCAGCCGCGCCAGGACGAGATGGACGATATTGTCGACGCCGTCGTGCTCGCCCCAGGTGATGAAGATCTTCTGGCCGGTAATGGCATAGGTGCCGTCGCCCTTGGGTTCAGCCTTTGTCGTCAGCGCCGCCAGGTCCGACCCGGCCTGGGGCTCGGTGAGGTTCATCGTCCCAGACCATTCGCCGGCGATCAGCTTCGGCAGATACAGGTCCTTTTGCGCCTGGGAACCGTGGGCATGGATGGCTTCGATGCCGCCCTGGCTGAGCACCGGCAACAGCGTAAAGGCCATATTGGCGCCGTGGAACATGTCGACGCAGGCCTGTTCCAGCATTTTCGGCAGGCCTTGGCCGCCATAGGCCGGATCGGCGGCGACCCCGTACCAGCCGCCCTCGGCATAGGCCTTGATCGCTTCGAGAAAGCCGGGCGGCAGGGTCATGCGGCCATCGGTCAGCTTGACGCCCGTTTGGTCGCCGATGCGGTTCAGCGGCGCCAGCACCCCGCCGGCCAATTGCGCCGCCGCGTCCAATACAGCGTCGCGCAGGTCGCGGTCGAAATCGGCCGTGTACAGCCCGTCCATGCCGATGACATGGTCGAGGCAGAAGGTAATATCCTTCACGGAGGGGCGGTAAGTCATAGCGTTTCCAGCTGTTTCGATCCTGGCCGGCGAACCGGTTCGATTTGAGTCGGGATTAAACGAAGTAACGCTGCGGCAAGCAAGTTTATTTTACGTGAACGTCAACTTTCGCAGTGCGGTAACCCCTATTGAAATTTTTCCGCGAGTCGGGATTAAATCGACGCAGTACGAGTTACATATAAGGCGCGTGACGGCGTTGCCCGCTATGCTATATGAAGCCATCTTCCCGGAGACACACCATGTCCGACGCGCCGCCGACTTCGCTCAGCAGCCACAGCTACAATGTCTATAGCCGGTGGCTGCACTGGATCATCGCCGGCCTGATCATCTTCATGATCTTCCTGGGCTGGCGACTCGACGACCACGATTCGCTGCGGCTTTCCCGGGTCAATCTACACAAGTCGGTCGGCATCCTGATCCTGCTGCTATCGTTCGTACGTCTCGGCATCCGCTTTATCTACAAGGCGCCGCCCGAGCCGCCGATGCCGGCGTGGCAAGCATGGGCCGCCAAGTCGCTGCACGTCCTGTTTTATGTCGCCATGATCGGCATGCCGTTGACCGGCTGGGCCATGGTCTCGTCGTCGGCGCGCGATATTCCGTTCTTCATCTTCCATTGGCCGCACCTGCCGGTGCCGCACGACTCGCACGAGTTCTTCGAATTCCTCCACAAGCTGGGCGCCAAGATCCTGATCTACGGCATGATCCCGCTGCACGTCGCCGCCGCGCTGAAGCACCAGTTCGTCGACAAGGACGAGGTCGTCGAGCACATGGTACCGGGCCTGAAGCCGCGGCCGATCCTGAACTGGCGCTGGATCGTGCCGGTCGGTGTAGTGGTTCTGGCGGTCGGCTTCGGCGAGTTCCTCGATCGCGGCACGCCCCAGTCGGGCGGCGAAGCGCCCATGGAATCGTCGCCGCCGGGCATGGCGTCAACGGCGGCAAGCGGCGCCTCTTCGGCGGTTTCGGCGGTATCCTCTGCCGCCGCGCCGGCTAGCGCGGTTGCCTCCGCATCCTCATCATCCTCGTCGAGCACAGCCGCGGTCACGCAATGGACCGTCGACAAGGCGGCGTCGAAGATCGCCTGGTCGACGACCTTCCAGGGCGAGGCCATCAACGGTGGATTTGCCGGCTATTCGGCGCAAATCGCTTTCGATCCGGACGCGCTGGCAAAATCGCACGTCAAGGTCAGCATCGGCCTGACCTCGGTCGCTTCGGGCGACAATGACCGTGACGGCACGCTGAAGAGCGACCAGTTCTTCAATGTCTCAAGCTTCCCCAAGGCGGTCTTCGAGGCGTCGAAATTCACCAAGACCGACGCCACGCATTTTACCGCGCATGGCAAGCTGAGCCTGCACGGCGTGACCAAGCCGCTCGACCTTCCGTTCAGCCTGACGATCAAGAACGGCACAGCCGATATGGCCGGCACCGCCGATCTCGACCGCACGGCCTTTTCGGTGGGCTCGGGCGACTACGCCAAGACCGACGCCATCCCGGCCGTGGTCAAGGTGTCGATCACCGTGAAGGCCAAGGCAGAGGCGAAGTGACTATAGACGTCGCGGCCGCCATTGCCGCCCTGCGCACCGGAGACCTGATCCATCTGCCGACCGAGACGGTCTATGGCCTGGCGGCGCGCGCCGACGATCCGGCGGCGGTGATCAAGGTTTTCGAAGCCAAAGGCCGGCCGCGCTTCAATCCGCTGATCGTGCATATCGGCGACATCGCCCTGGCCGAGGCGATCGGCGTGTTAGATGACCGCGCGCGGGCCCTGGCGAAGGCCTTTTGGCCGGGGCCTTTGACCCTGGTCGTGCCGGTGCGCGATACGGGCATGGCCTGCGATCTGGCGCGCGCCGGGCTCGACAGCGTGGCTCTGCGCATGCCAAAGCACGACATGGCTTTGCAGGTATTGCGCGGCGCCGGTATCGGCGTCGTGGCGCCGTCGGCCAACCGGTCGGGGCGTCCTAGCCCGACCACGCATGCCGACGCGGTCGAGGAAACGGGGACGGCGGTTGCGGTGGCGCTCGATGGCGGCGCTTGCCCGGTCGGCGTGGAATCAACCGTTGTCAGCCTGCTTGATGAGGCGAGATACCTGCGCGCGGGCGCCATTACCCGCGAAGAGATCGCCGCTATCATCGGCCCCTTGGCGGCCGACGTGGCCGAGGGCCATCGTTCGCCCGGGCGTTTGAGCCTGCACTATGCGCCGGCTGCGCCCGTGCGCATCGATGTGACGGCGCCTGAGGCGGGGGCCTATCTGGCGTTCGGCCCGACAGGCTACACCGGGCCGGTGTTTCAACTGAGCGAAGGGCGCGACTTGCGCGAGGCGGCGGCCAATCTGTTCCGGATGCTGCGCGAGGCCGACCGGCTGAAGCCCGTGGTGATTTCGGTGGCGCCGATTCCGGCCGAGGGCATCGGCGAAGCCATCAATGATCGCCTGAAGCGCGCGGCCGGGTTTGTAGGGTAGAAAACATAACAAATTCAATATAGTTTTACTTATGTAATGACGGGGTGGATTTCTTTTCCGTGTTCTTCTGTGTCTTCCGTGGCTGAAAATTTTTTGCCACGGAAGACACGGAAGAACACGGACTTTAAGCTCGGCTGCAAGAGCCGGTGTTCGTGATGGAAAAGCGCTGCGCGCGGCTTAAGCCACTTCCGTCTTGCGCACCTTGGTGACCATTTCGGGCTGGAGGCGGGTGAAGACCCAGTCATTGCCCGAGGACAGATCGGCGCGGAAACTATAGCCGGCGACGTCGAAATCCTTCAGCCCGTCGGGCCGGTCGATGCGATGGTCGATCATGTAGCGCGCCATCAGGCCGCGCGCCTTCTTGGCGAAGAAGGAGACGATCTTCGCCTCATTGCCCTTGATTTCGAGAAACCGCGGGCTGACCACCTTGGCTTTCAGGGCCTTGGTCAAGGCGGCGCGGGCATATTCCTGGGACGCCAGGTTGACGATCGTGTCGCCGGCCTGCGCCTTCAATTCCTCGCTGAGGCTCTTGGCCAGGGTATCGCCCCAGAATTGGTAGAGCGAATGCGCCCGGCCGGTTTTCAACATCGAACCCATTTCCAGCCGGTAGGGCCGGATCACGTCCATTGGACGCAGCACACCATAGAGCCCCGACAGGATGCGCAGATGGTCCTGCGCCCAAGCGAGCCCGCCCGCATCAAGCGCGCGCGCCTGCAGGCCGGCATAGACATCGCCGTCGAACATGAAAACGCAGGGCTGGGCGGGTTGAGCGTCGAAGTCGCGGTAGCGTTCGTAGTTCAACTGGCTGAGCGCCGGCGAAACATCCATCAACGCGCCGATCGCCTTGGGTTTGAGGCGCTGGGCGCTTTTCAACAGCTTGGCGGTCGCCTCAAGAAAGCGCGGCTCGCTGGTGGCGAGGCCCGAGTCATGCGGCGTCGTGTCGAGCGATTTGGCGGGCGAGATCAGGGTGAGCATGAGGGGGTCAGGTCCAGACGGAATCGGTGATTGCGATCCTAACGATACGGCCTCGCGGTCGCAACCGGTGCGGTAATTTCGTAATATAATTAGGCGTTTACATTAATATAACCCGGATATGCTACGGTCCGGTCACGCATAAGGAAAACCAAAATGTCGCGTGGCACGGTTCTGGTACTCGAAGATAGCCGCGTTCAGGCCCAATTTATTTCGCGTATGTTGAGCAATCTCGATTGGTCCTCCGTTCTCAGTTTCGACCATAAGACGGTATTTTCGCAACTCAAGGTATCGCACGTCGACCTGATGCTGCTCGACGTCTATGTCGAGGACGGCAATACCCTGTCTCGCCTGCCGGACATCCGGGCGATCGCGCCCGACATTCCGGTGGCGATCATGACCAGCGGCGGAGCGGGCGGCTACGCGCTCAACCAGACGCTCAATGCCGCGCGGCGCGCCGAGGCCGATTTCGTCCTGCCCAAGCCGTTCGGCCCGGAGCACCTCAAGGTCGTCCTCGATGAGGCCTATGTGATGCGCCGGGCGCCGACGCCGCTCAAGCACGTTCTGGTGGTCGATGACTGCCGCGTGGTGCGCAAGCTGGCGACCATGGCCCTGGCCGAAAAAGGCTACCGCATCAGCGAGGCGCGGTCGATGGAGGAAGCGTTCGAACGCATCGACATCGCCCACGTCGATGTCGTGCTCACCGACATCTTCATGCCGGGCATGGGCGGCATCGAAGGGATCCAGATCATCAAGCAAACCTGGCCGACCGTCAGCCTGATCGCCATGTCGGCGGGGGCTGATCCCAAGACGTCTAAAACACATGTGGGCAATACCCACGTCTTGTCCGCGGCGCGCTATATGGGCGCGCATGCCCTGCTGCCCAAACCGTTCACCGCGGGCGATCTCACCGACCTGATCGCCGCCGTGCTCGTTGAAAAGGCGGAGGCTGAGGCGGCTTAGCGCGAGCATTGGGCGGGGCTGAGGCCCGGTATATTCCGGGCTGAAATGACCCTTCCGCTTAAAATCATTCCGCTTGAGATAAGTGTAAGTGGCGTGGATGCTGTTCCGAGGTAAAAAGAGTGCGTGGCTTTATGTGGTTTCGAATTGGCTATACCGCAGTGCACGCAAGGCGATTTCCTTTATGTGTAAACGTTTGCACGGGTGTATTTCGGTCAATTTATGGCCTGTTAAGCTTTTTGTCTTTTACTCTTGAGGACAAGCCCGAAAACGGGCGCGCATTTCGCTTTTCGACCGCACCGGAGAGCTCATTTCCATGAGTCAGGGCAGCGTTCTTGTGCTCGATAACAATCCGGCCCACGCCCGCCACATCTCGAAGATGCTGGAGGCCGAGCGGTGGTCTTCGGTCCTCACCTTCGATAGCGCCATGGCCATGCAAGCCCTGCGCAGCACCCGTTTTCATCTCCTGATGTTCGAGGCCTATGCCGGGCAGAACAGCATGCTGCAGGTCGTGGGCGACATTCGCGACCGCGCCAAGGGCACGCCGCTGGCCATCATGGCCGGCACGCAGGGCAACCCCCAGATGACGGCGCAGACCTATGATTTAGCCCGCAGCGCCGGCGTCGATTTCGTCATGACCAAGCCTTTTTCGCCGGAACGGCTGAAGACGGTTCTGACCGAAACGGCGACCTTCCATCGCGCGCGCAAGGCCTCGAAGACGATCCTGGTCGTCGAGGACAATACCAATCTGCGCAAGCTTATCACCGGCGTGCTGGGCGAGATGGGTTATCAGATATTCTCGGCGGCCAGCATGGAAGAGGCCTTCGAAGCCACTCAGATGGGCATGGTCGATCTCGTTATCGCCGATATCTTCATGCCCGGCATGGGCGGCATCGAGGGGATCAGCCGGATCCGCGCCGGCTGGCCGCATATTCATGTCGTCGCCATGTCGGCGGGCATGGAGCACAAGCTTGACGCCCACGCGGTCCTCGCGGCGTCGAAACACGTCGGCGCCGTGGCGCAACTGCCCAAACCCTTCGTCATGCATGACCTGATCCACGTCGTGGCCCTGGTGCTGGGCGGCGATAAGACGGCCGAGCCGGCGGCAGCGGTGGGGCCGGCCGAAGGTGCGAAACATGTGGCGTAGGCGGGGTTTATGAGTTTCGGTTGCGTTCTCGTCCTCAATCCGAACAAGGCCCATGCCCAGGTCATGGCCACGATGCTGCAACGGCAGAAGTGGACCTCGGTCTTGAGTTTCGACCAATCCATGGCCATGCGGATCATGAAGGGCAGCCAGTTCCGTCTGTTGTTGTTCGAAGCCTATGTCGGCGGCGCCAGCATCATGCAGTCGATCGACAAGATCCGCGAACTGGCCGACGAGACGCCGCTGGCCATCATGACCGACGGCGGCGCTGGCGGCCAGGCGCTGAAGTCGACCCTGGAACTGGCCAAGACCTCGGGCGCCGATTTCACCATGGCGCGGCCGTTCTCGGACGAACGGCTGAAAGTGCTGCTGAACGAGACCAATGCCTTTCACCGCGCCCGCGCCACCGACCGCCACGTCCTGGTGGTCGAGGACAATACCGAGCTGCGCCGCGCCATCTGCACGGTGCTGAAGCAGGTCGGCTATGTCGTCTCGTCGGCGGTCAATATGGAAGACGCCTTCTTCGACCATAATCTCGGCTCGGTCGACATCGTCCTGACCTCGATCCTCATTCCCGGGATCGGCGGCATCGAGGGCACCGCGCAGATCCGTCGCGACTTTCCGCACGTTCGCGTCGTCGCCATGTCGCAGGGGATCAACGACACCATCGGGCCGCAGCACATCCTGGCCGCGGCGACCAGCGCCGGCGCCATTGCCACGATCGCCAAGCCGTTCCACATGGGCGACCTGCTGCGCACCTTGGGCGGCGTGCTCAAGATGACGCCGGAAGGTGAGGCAATCCATGATCCGATGGGCGAAATGCCTGTCGAGACGCCTGAAAAGGCTTGAGGATCGGCGATCGTGGTCTCAAGATTTAACCACGAAACACACGAAACACACGAAACGAGGGATGACGAGGTCAGACCGAGTTCGGCGTAGCCAACTTCGAGTGGTTCAACCTTTCGCGCGCAGCGCCCTCGAGCTTTGCGACGGATACGTCAGCGGCACAGAAATAGACGCGCTACGCGCGGCTTCGCGTTCGTGTGTTTCGTGGTTCGAAAACCTTAAAACAGGACGTGCGGATTCATGATCCGCTTGGGATCGAGCGCGGCACGCAGCGCCCGCATCGCTTCGACCGCCACTGGATCCTTGTATTGCAACGCTTCCTGAGTCTTCATGCGGCCCAGGCCATGCTCCGCCGAGATCGAGCCCTCATAGGCGTGGGCTAGGTCGTGGACCACCTTGGCGCCGCTGTCGCGCAGACCGTTGAACTGAGCCACGTCCATGCCTTCGGGGATGATGACATTGAAGTGGACATTGCCGTCGCCGACATGGCCGAACGCCACCAGGCGCGCGCCCGGCAGGAAGGCCTGAACGGCCTTGTCGCCCTCGATGATATATTCGGCCATGCGCGACAAGGGCACCGAAATATCGTGCTTCCACGCCGGCCCTTCCGCCTTTTCAGCCGCGGAATGGTCCTCGCGCAAGCGCCAGAATTCGGCCTGCTGCGTCTCGTTCTGGGCGATGGCGGCGTCGAGGATCAACTCTTCCTCGAAGGCGGCTTCGAGCAGGCGCTCCATCGATGAGGCCGCGCCGTCCGGATCGCCTGAGGCGACCTCGATCAGGGCGTACCACGGATATTCCGCGCCCAGCGGCTCGCGCGTATCAGGAATGTGCTTGAGCACCAGCGACAGGCCGTAGCGGCCCATCAGCTCGAAGGCCTCGACCTGGCCGCCGGTTTCCTGCTTGGCGCGGACCAAAAGGTCGATGGCCTTTTGCGGGCTGTCGAAGCCGACGATGGCGGTCGCACGCGAGTTCATGATCGGGAACAGTTTCAGCGACGCCGCGGTGATGATGCCCAGCGTGCCCTCGGCGCCGATGAACATGTGTTTCAGATCGTAGCCGGTATTGTCCTTGCGCAGGCGCTTCAGGCCATGGATGATCTCGCCATTGGCCAGGACGACCTCGAGGCCCGAAACCAGGTCGCGGGTGACGCCGTAGCGCAGCACGGCCGTGCCGCCGGCATTGGTCGAAATCACGCCGCCGACCGTGGCCGTGCCCTCGGCGGCCAGCGACAGCGGGAAGTAGCGGCCGGCCTTTTCGGCGATCTGTTGCGCCTCGAGCAGGCTCAGGCCCGTCTCCAGCACCATGGTGTCGTCAACCGGAGCGACATCGCGCACGGCGCGCATGCGTTCCAGCGAAACCAGGACCTCGCCGAACGGGATTTGGCCGCCGACCAGGCCGGTATTGCCACCCTGCGGGGTGATGGCGACGCCGGCGTCGAAGCAGATCTTGACGACTTTCGAGACTTCCTCGGTCGTCTTCGGCAGGACGAGCAGGGGGGTGTGGCCTTTCCACTTGCCGCGCCACTCGGTCAGCTTGGGATCGAGCCGGCCCGGGTCCTGGCTCCAGCCGGCGTCGCCGACCACGGCCTTGATGGCGGCGATGACGTTTTCGGAGACAGGGGGGGAAGCGAAGGCGGGCGTATCGGTCGTGGTGAAAGCGGAAGCGGTGGACATCGGTTTAACCCTGGGGAATGCTGGGCCTGCGTTAAGGGAGCCGGGAGGGGTTTGCAAGTGACTTTAATACGCGCTCAAGCGCCGCGCGGGCTCCTCGCAACGGCTCGGGCGCGCGGTCGCGCTTGCCGATGCCAGTGGCATCGGAGTATTTTGACTGATGCCCAACGAATTGACAACGAACTCTGCGAAACGCCCGGTGCCTTGTGTCGGCGTTGTGTGCTGGCGCGGCGAAGAGGTGCTGCTGATTCGCCGCGGGCGGCCGCCGCGCCTGGGCGAATGGTCAATTCCCGGCGGCAAGGTCGAGTGGGGCGAATCCCTGGCCGATGCGGCCTTGCGTGAACTGCGTGAAGAAACCGGAATCGCCGCCGAGCTTGCCGGTCTTGTCGAGGTCTACGAGATCATCGAGCCTAGCTTCCATTACGTGTTGATCGATTATGCCGCGCATTGGCGCGGTGGCGAGCCATTGGCCGCCGACGACGCCGACGAGGCGCGCTTCCTGTCGTTCGAGGCGGCGCTCGATGCCGTCAGCCAGGACGACCTGCGCGACGTGCTGATCCGCTCGCGCCGCTATCTGGCGGAAATTAAAGGCTAAATTTTTCTGCTTCGCCAAGGTTGCTTTTGGCTACCCGCCCAAAGCGAGTGCGATGCCGTGTGCGCGCAAAAATAGTTTGGTTAAGCACACGTAAAGCGCGTTTTCCTGATTGTAAGAAAGTCGTTAATGTGGTTAAGTATTTGCTAACGTTTAGGGTTGAAATTTCCTTAATACCTTCGACGTTCGGGGTGCAAGGCGACGATTTCTGAAGTGTTTTCAGTAGCGGCTCCGGTGTGTCCAAAAACGTAGATTCCAGCAACTGACTGGAATCACAGATGGTTTTGGTGTTTACAAAAGGAGTTAGTTTATGAAGAAGATCGTTCTCGGCGTCATCGCCGCTCTGACCGTTGCTGGCGCTTTCAGCGCAGCCGCCGTTGTGGCCCATACGTCGCCGTCGTGCTTCTGCGACCAATACGGCTGCGTCTGCGAATAATCGAAATTCGGCGATCCAGACTCGCCGATCGATGCAATCTAGAAAACGGGCTTCATCCGAGGCCCGTTTTTTTATGCCTGAAACCGCCTCATCTGCGCGGCGCCTGAACGCACATCATCTTCCCTTTTTAAGCGATTCCTAAGGTCTTTGTGGTCTCCTGACACCGTGTGATGGATAAGGAGGCGGCGATTTGGCCGCGCTGCGCGTATTGAAGAGCTGGGGCAGGGGCCTGCGCGGCGTAGTGGCCGCGGCGGCTCTATTTACGTTTGGGCCGGCGTTTGCCGCCGATGCGCCGTCGGGCATTATTCATTCCGTCTCGAATCGTCACGCCGAACTGCAGTCGGTCTACGACCTGATGGCGGCGCAGGACTTCGTCTACGATCCGCAGGAGATCGACAAGGCCGGCGACCGCGCCTTGCACCTGACGGGCGACGCCCGCGTCTACGCCCTGTGGCATGTCCTCTACGCCTATCAAAACGACCAGGACGACACCGGCTTGATCAAGTGGCGCGATCGCATTATCGCCGCCGCCCATGCCCAGGACGACTCGGCGCTCGAGGACATGGCCCGCTTCGTCTATCAGGCCTATCGCAACCAGACGGAAGATTACGCATCGAGCGGCGACGACGACTGGCACGCGTACGAGGATACGCCCGACAAGGCGCTGCGCAACATTATCGCCCTGGAAAAGGTCCGCAAGGATTTCTGGTTTGCCCAATGGGCCGACGCCATTGACGTGGGCGACAGCCTGATTATTCGCCTTCAGGCCGAAGGCGACAGCGCCGACAGCCTGCAACTGGTGGCGCGGCAACTGGTGACGCAGAGCCAGGCGAGGGTCGGCGATTACGACGGCTATCTCGACCAGTCGGTGGCGATGGCCAAGCTGGCGCACAACAATGCCTTCTTTTCGCAGAAGATGGACATGGTCTATGACCTGGCCCTGGAGGCGACGCGCGAGAACGACACCACCCTGGCGGAAGATCTGCAGCGTCTCCATGCCGGTTACGTCAAGAAAGACAACCTCACCGACCTGGTGCGCTGGGACGAAAACCTGTGCGCCCATGTCGAGAGCGGGGTGCAGAACTATCCGGCCGTTATCCGCTGCCTGGCGGACTCGCCGGTCGCGTTGCATGGTCCGGCCAGCCCGTTGGACATCGAAAAGCTGAAGATGCTGATCGTCGCCTACGCCCACACCGGCGACATCGCGCATGCGAACGCATACCTGGCGATGCTTAATGCCGCGCCCAAGACGATCTATCCGCGCCACGACATTTTGTTCGACACCTCGGTCGGGGCCTATCTTCTGCACGCCGAGGGCCGCAATGCCGAAGCCTTCGACAAGCTCGACCAATGGTCGGCGGGCATGAAGGATCACATGGAAAATGTTCGCGTCAGTTCCATGCACAGCCTCTATGAGGCGCTGCGCAAGGAACTGGACCGCAAGAGCGCCGAAAGCCAGTTGCTGATCAAACAGGTGGAGATGGGCCGATGGCTGACCATCGCCGCCTGCGTCATCGCCGTCCTGCTGCTGATGCTGGTCGCCGGCTTCGCGCTGTGGGTTGTCCGCATCCGCCGCATGCAATGGCGGTTGAAGGCGGCGCACGATGACGCCGAGGCGGCCAATGAGGCCAAGTCGCGCTTCCTGGCGGTGATGTCGCACGAGCTGCGCACGCCTCTGAATGGCGTGCTGGGCATGGCCCAGGCGCTGCAGAAGGAGGCACTGGCGCCTCAGCAGAAGGACCAGATCGGCATATTGGTCGACAGCGGCAAGACGCTGATGGCGCTGCTCAACGACGTGCTCGACATGTCGCGCATCGAGGCCGGCAAGGTCGAACTGGTGCCGGCGGCCGGCACGCTGAAACAGATGATCGAACGCGTCATCCATACCTATGCCGCGGTGGCGCGCGACAAGGGGCTGGACCTGCAGTGCGACATCGCCGAAAGCGCTACGCCGCAGATGATGTTCGATCCGCTGCGCGTCTATCAGTGCCTGTCGAACCTGGTGTCCAATGCATTGAAATTCACCGAGGCCGGCGAAGTGGTCATCGTCGCCACCGCCGAGCGGCGCAGCCAGGGCTATCGCGTGCGTATCGAGGTGCGCGATACCGGAATCGGCATGAGCAAGACGACGATCGACAAGCTGTTCGAAGCCTATTCCCAGGGCGACGCCGTAACGGCGCGCAAATACGGCGGGGCCGGGCTGGGCCTCAATATCAGCCGGCGGCTGGCTGAGCTGATGGGCGGGGGCCTGGGCGTGACCAGCGAGGAGGGCGTCGGTTCGTCCTTTGTCATGAGTTTCGAGGCCGGCGACGTCATGCTCGACCTGGCCGACGAGGATGAGGACGCGCAAACCGTGACGCATCAGACCGCGGACGAGACCTCCACTGATGATGGGGCGGCGGCGGCCAGCGAGATGCCGCGCCGCAAGATCCTGCTGGTCGACGACCATCCGGTCAATCGCCGCGTCGCGCGCCTGTTCCTCGAGCCGTTCAATTTCGCCATCACCGAGGCGGTCGACGGCCAGGAGGCGCTCGACGCCGATATGTCGCAATACGACCTGGTCCTGATGGATCTCAACATGCCGCGCATGGGCGGGCTCGAGGCCTGCCGCATCTTCCGCGCGTCCGAGGCGCCTGGGCGGCATGTGCCGATCGTCGCCCTGACCGCCGACGCCATGAAGGACCAGATCGACGCGTGCAATGCCGCCGGCATGGATGCCCATCTGTCCAAGCCGATCCTGATGGACAAGCTGATCGACACGGTCACCTCGCTGCTCGACGGCCCCGCCGCCCTGGCCGAGGCCAGCTAAAACACCTCGCAAGGATTGCCGAACCGGGCCGCGCGGTCCTATAAGACACGCACGCGGCGGCCGATATCCGTCCGCCATCGGATTTTCTGCAAGATGGGCACGAGCTTGCCATGCCGGACCTGAGTGGTCTTCTCTCAAACGGCGATTTCTGGCTGATGGGACCGATGGGCCAGCAGGCCTTCTGGGTGTGGCTGACGCTCGGCATACTTTTGCTGGGCGTGGAAACCCTGATCGGCACCATGTGGATGATGTGGATGGCCGCTGCCGCAGGCCTGGTCGCGGTCGCCTGCCTCACCACCTTGCCGTTGGGGCTGCCGCTGCAGGTCGCGGTCTTCGCCGTCCTCACCCTGATCCCGGCGGCCTTCACCAAGCGCATCATGAAGCTGCCGGGCAACAAGGGCCATCTCGACGATCCCAATGCGCGCATGGTCGGCCGCCGCGCCGTCGTGCTCAGCGGCTTCGGGCCGGTCGCCGGCGGCGAACGCACCGGGCGCGTGATGTTCGACGGCGTCGAATGGCCGGCCGTGATCGACGAAGGCACCGACACCCAGGCGCCGCTGGCCACCGAGGACAAGGTCGAGATCGCCGTGGTGATCGACGGGCGCCTGTTCGTCAGGACCATGGAAGCGAAAACCGGCGATCAAGCCGCACCATAAAACAGGCCTAGCGCGGCGATCAAGCTGCGCGGTAATACAGGGACGACAGCGATGGCTCATGATGATTTGGCGGGGCTGCGCGCCCATGTCGGCGATGCCGAATGGCAGGCGCGCTGCGACCTGGCGGCGCTCTACCGGCTGGTGGCGCTGTACGGCTGGGACGATCTGATCTTCACCCATATTTCGGCGCGGGTGCCGGGTGAGGCCGACCACTTCCTGATCAATCCCTACGGCTTGTTCTTCCATGAGATGACGGCCTCGCACCTGGTCAAGGTCGATATCGACGGCCGGGCGGTCGGCGACAATCAGGCCATGATCAATCCGGCCGGATTCACCATCCACAGCGCCATCCATGCCGCCGTGCCGCAGGCGCATTTCGTCATCCACCTGCATACCGACGCCATGACCGGCGTGTCGGCGCAGGCGGAAGGGCTGCTGCCTCTGACGCAGAACGCCCTGTTGATCCGGCCGCAACTGGCCTATCACGACTATGAGGGTGTAGCGCTCGATCTGGAAGAGCGCGGGCGCATCGTCAGCGACCTGGGCGGCAAACGGTTTTTGATGCTGCGCAATCACGGCACGCTGGCCTGGGGCGGCACGGCGGCGGAGGCCTTCGCCTCGATCTATTTCCTGGAGCAGGCCTGCCGCCAGCAGATCGCGGCGCTGTCGGCCGGGCGCGCCGGGGTGCTGGAGGTGGGACAGGCGGTGCAGGATAAGGTCGCGCCGCTCAGCCAAGGCGTGGCCTTTGTCGGGGCGCTGATCTGGCCCGGCCTGATGCGGCGCCTGGCGCGCGAGGCAGTGGGGTATGATTCTTGATATCGGGAATTCTTGTTTGTCGGAATCATTTATGCGGCGTTGCCGATCGCTAGATTTTTTGACACGAACCACACGAAAAGAGTCGAAAAACACGAATGTCCATGGCTTCGCCGAATTCCGCGCGAAGCGCCTTCCGGGCACATAAATTAGGCGCTTCGCGCGGGTTGTGGTGCCGCTCGGATTTTCGTGTTTTTCGACTCTTTTCGTGTGGTTCGTGTCAAAAAATCTTACTGCGAGCCTGCCGAGTTGGCGCCGGTGGAATCGGCCAGGCCGGGCGTGGTTTCGGCCTTGAGATAGGCGATCAGGTTGTGGCGGTCGGTATCGTTCTGGATGCCCATGAAGCCCATCTTGGTGCCTTCGACCACGGTCTGCGGCGACTTCAGATAGATGTCGAGCGTGTCGAAATCCCACACCACATTGTGCGCCTTCATGGCGTCGGAATAGGTATAGCCCTCGGCTGTGGCGGCATGGCGGCCGAAGACGCCGTACAGATGCGGGCCGGTCATGTTCATCTTGCCGGCGGTGATAGTGTGGCACGAGCGGCACTTGTTGAACTGCTTTTCCCCCGCGTCGAGGTCGGCGGTATTGTACGGCGCCGGGAAGGTGGCGAGTATCTGCGTCTTCTGGGCGGCGGTGAATTCGGGCGGCTCGGCAAAGGCGCTGTCGTCGGCCGCCGCGGAGGCAGCCTTGTGGCAGCCGCCAAGGAGCAGCAGGGCGGCCACCGCGACGGCGCCGGATGTCACCACAGTGGATGCCTTTTGGGCCATGGAACCTTCTCCGTGTTTGAGTCGCATCCGTTTTAAGCAAAAATCCCCGCCTTGGCGACGGTGAATGCGTGCGACGTGAGGCCGCGGCGGCCGGGCTCGCAAAGTCGTGTGTTTATCCCTGGGTAACGCAATCTATAGTAGGCTCACTCTTCTTCGGTGAGTCTCTTCACCTTGCCTGGAGCCTGCCGCATGTCAGAACCGGTCGTAACCCTTTCGCATCCAGCCGCAACACCGCCCACGCAACGTTCGACGTGGTACGTGCAGGCGATGGAGCATCTGGTCGGCGTGGTTCAGGACCTGTCGCAGGCGCACGACGTCGCAACCGTCACGCGCATTGCCCGCGACGCGGCGCGCAACCTGACCGGCGCCGACGGCTCGACCTTCGTGCTGCGCGACGGCGACCTGTGCTATTATGCCGACGAGAACGCCATCGCGCCCCTGTGGAAGGGCAAGCGCTTTCCCATGGAGATATGCATCTCCGGCTGGGTGATGCTGAACGCCAAGCCGGCAAGCATTCCCGACATCTATGTCGATCCGCGCATTCCGGCCGAGGCCTATCGCCCGACCTTCGTCAAGAGCCTGGCCATGGTGCCGATCCGCCGCGAGGCGCCGATCGGCGCCATCGGCAATTACTGGGCCGAGCCCTACACGCCGACCGATGACGAGATCGCGGTGCTGCAGGCCCTGGCCGACACGACGTCGGTGGCGCTGGAAAACGCCCGGCTGTACGAAGCGCTGAACGAAAAGGTCGTCGAGCTGGAGGCCCAGAGAAAGCTGATCCAGGACCAGCACGATTCGCTCGAGGTCTTCACCCACGCTCTGGCCCACGACCTGAAGGAGCCGGTGCGCACGGTCCGCGCCTTTTCCGACATGATCGTCCATCACGCCGTATCGCCGGACGAGACCCAGACCTATTTCGAATTCGTCTGCAAGGCGGCCGACCGCATGGCCATGCTGGTCGATACGGTGTTCGCCTATACGCAGTTGCACGATCCATCGCGGATGAACAAGGCCGCGGTGGCCATGGACGGCGTCTTGGCCGGAGTCAGCGACAATCTGGCCCGTCTCATCAACGAACGTCAAGCCACCGTGACCGCCGATCCCCTGCCCACGCTGCAGGCGCATGCCACCCATATCGGCCAGGTGCTGCAAAACCTGATCGCCAATGCCATCGGCCACAATCGCAATCCGGTCGCGGTTCATGTGTCCGGGGTGGACGCAGGCGAGCATTGGCAATTTTGCGTCCACGACAACGGCACGGGCCTGGCGCCCGAGGATCAGGTGCGCATCTTCCTGCCGTTCAAACGACTCGATCTGACCGAAGAGGGGGCCGGCCTCGGCCTGTCGATCAGCGCCAAGATCGTCGAGCTGCACGGCGGCCGCATCTGGTGCGAGTCGCGTCCCGGCGAGGGCGCAAGCTTCCTCTTCACCCTGCCCAAATCCGCCGGCGACCTGCCCGGAAAGGCCGCCGCGCCAAGCGCCGGGCCGATCCACCTGCAACGGGGCCACCTGCAACGGGGCAAGCTGGCAAATGTCCTGCTGGTCGACGACCGGGAATCGGACATCGAGCTGACGCGCGTGCTGTTGCGCGACCGTGACAAGATCGACTTCAACCTGTCGGTGGCGCGCGGCGGCGCCGAGGCATTGAAGCGCCTGGCCGAGGCCCACGCCAGCGACGGGGCGATCGATCTGATCCTGCTCGATATCAATATGCCGGGCATGGACGGCTTCGAGACCTTGACGCGGATGCGCCAGGACGATGCGCTGAGGCGCACGCCCGTTGTCATGTGCACCGGCTCGACCTACGACAAGGACATGGAACGCGCCGAGGCGCTGGGCGTGGCGGGCTATATGCTGAAGCCGCCGTCACTGGCCCAGTTGCAGCCGATGATGGACAATATCGATGGCCTCCGGCTAAGCCGTGAGGGCCCTCGCGCACAGTTGGTGCGCGTGGCCTGAATCTGTAAATCCCCTTTATGGTGGGTGTGGTTCAACCGTCTGAAAAGCTTATGGTTTCCTTACGATTCCGGCTTAAACGGGCGGTGTTTCTTTGGCGCGAAGGGCTTCATGTGGCGGCCTATCAGCCGCTGAAGGAGCCCTGTCATGTCCGCCTCGAAATCTGTTTACGCCGCCAGCCGTCCGGGCTTGGACGCCGCATGCCACCGTAACATCAGTCGCATGCCGGTGGTTGCCTGATCATGAAACGCACATGCCTGGTCCTCGCCTTGCCCTTGCTGTCCGCCTGCGGCGGGATGACCGATTTGCCGGCCTCGTCCGGATTCGGTGGTAATCCGCAACTGCCACCGCCCCACAAACAGCTCATTCCGGTGGTGAATATCGCGCCGGCCAAGGGATGGCCGGCCGGCGCCACGCCGACCGCGGCGCCGGGCCTGCAGGTGAAGATGTTCGCCGCCGGACTGGACCATCCCCGCTGGCTCTACACCCTGCCCAATGGCGACGTGCTGGTGGCGGAGACCAATTCGCCGGCGAAGCCGGACGATCTCAAGGGGCTGACCAAGTTTGCCCACGATATTATCACGCACATCGCCGGCGCCGACGCCAAGTCGGCCAATCGCATTATCCTGCTGCGCGACACGAAGGGGAACGGCGTCGCCGATGTCAAAAGCGTGTTCCTCAGCGGGCTGAACTCGCCGTTCGGCATGGCGCTGATCGGGCACGATCTATATATCGGCGACACCGACGCCGTGCTGAAATTCCCCTATGCCGGCGGTGAGACGCACATCGACGCCGCGCCTGTAAAGGTCGCCGACCTGCCGGCGGGAACGATCAACCATCATTGGACCAAGACGATCATCGCCAGCCCGGACGGCAGCAAGCTCTACGTCGCCATCGGCTCCAATTCCAATGCCGGGGAAAACGGCCTCGCGGCGGAAGCCGGGCGGGGCCGAGTCGACGAACTCGACCTGAAGACCGGAATCTTGCGGCCGTACGCGACCGGACTGCGCAACCCCAATGGCATGAGCTGGCAGCCCGAGTCGGGCGTGCTGTGGGTGGCGGTCAATGAGCGCGATACCATTGGCAACGATTTGGTGCCCGACTATATGACCGGGCTGAAGGACGGCGCCTTCTACGGCTTTCCATTCAGTTATTTCGGTCAGCACGTCGATGTCCGCGTCAAGCCGCAGGACCCGGCCATGGTGGCCAAGGCCATCGCGCCGGACTATGCGCTGGGCGCGCATACGGCGTCGTTGGGCCTGGTGTTCTACAGCGGCGCGCTGCTGCCCGACACCTACAGGGGCGGCGCCTTCGTCAGCCAGCACGGGTCATGGAACCGTGAGCCGAAGGCCGGGTACAAGGTCATCTTCGTGCCATTCAAGTCGGGCCGGCCCGATGGCGCGCCTCAGGACGTGCTGACCGGGTTCCTCGACGACCGCGAGAATGCCCGTGGCCGGCCCGTCGGTCTGGCGATCGACGGCAAAGGGGCGCTACTGGTGGCGGACGATGTCGGCAATATCGTCTGGCGCGTGACGCCCATGCAACAATAGATAGTGGACCGGTCCGGGTGATCGGCGTAATATAGGGGACGCAGTGGCGCTGCGGCCCTGAGGGCGAAATGCTCCTGTGGTTCCGAGGGGCGGAGCCTTGCTTCGGAGCCGACTATGGACAACGTTCCCACGAATGTGAAATCAAAAAGTTTTACTCGTGTAATAACTGACTTTTCCGCTGCAAATCGCGAGGGTTATGACCTGTGGGCGGCGCAGTATGACACCTATGTGAACTCGACGGTGGCCGTCGATGACGGGCATTTTCCACCTTTGTGGGCGCACCTTTCGGATCGCGATGTCCTGGAAATCGGCTGCGGCACCGGGCGTCATACGGTACGGCTGGCGCGGCAGGGCAATCGCGTGACGGGTATAGACCTTTCGGCCAACATGCTGGCGATCGCGCGTGACAAGCTGAAGGGGGCAAGAGATGTCCGTCTGCTCGAGGCCGATATTATGAGCTGCGATCTTCCGGGGTCATTCGATGCGGCCCTGGCGGCGCTCGTCGTCGAGCATATAGCGGACTTGCCGCGATTTTTCGCCCGCGTCGCCGCCATGCTCAAGCCCGGGGGCGAGCTGTTCCTGTCGGAGATTCATCCCTATCGCAGCGCCGCCGGCTCCGGCGCCCGGTTTGTCGATCCGCAGACGGGCGAAGAGCGCTGGCTAGCCAATATTCCGCACAGCGGAACGGCAATCCTCGACGCGGCGCGTGGCGCGGGCCTGGCGTGCACGACGGAGCGCGACGTCTTCGGCGATCAGGCCTTGGCCGAGCAACAGCCCGAATGGGCGCGTTACCTCGGCAAGCCGATGATCCGCATGTGGATTTTCCAGAAGCTGTGATCAGGCCGGAAGCTCTGATCAAGAGCGCCGGTAGTTTTCGTCGTTCTCGGTGTCGGCGTTGACCTGCTCCTCGACCCCGTCGATATAGACGTCGAACATGGGCTGGCCGTCGGCGGTCTTGACTTCCTCGACGCGGTCGATCACCGCCGGGCCGCCGTAACGGACCAGGATTTCCGGGTCATGGATGCGGTGTTCCGGCGTCGGCACGGCATAGAAGTCGAAATCATCCGAAGGAGAGACTTCCTCGCCGGTATTGTTGTCGATCAGGCGGTATTTTATGTTGTTCATGGGGTGGCCTCCACGGATTCAGGCATGCCGGCTCCGGCGTAAGGAATCCATGCCGATCGGTGCGTGAAGCGGATACGACGCATCCGCTTCACGCAGGCTTTTTAGTATCCGCTGGAGTAGCTGTAGTGGTGGCTGCTCTGAGACGATACGTGCCAATTGCCGTACTGGTCGCGCCAGCCATAGGCGGACGGTCCGGCGGTGACGGGCTGGCTACACGGACAGACGGGCGCCGGCGCGTATTGCGGCGGCGGTGGGGGCGCGTAGGCCGCATCGTCGTAGGTCGCCGTCTGATAGGTCGCATCCGAATAGCGCGTATCGGCATAGGCCTGGGTGTCGGCGTAGCCTTGGTCCTGATACCCTTGGTCTTGATAGCCCTGGTCTTGATAGTCTTGGTCTTGATAACCCTGGTCCTGATAGCCTTGGTCGGCATATGCCGGCGGCGCGGAGGCGTATCCGCCGGACGTGCCGGCATATTGGGACTCGTCGTAGGACGGGGCGTAGACGAGGGAATAGCTGTTGCCACTGGAATAGGCGCGATTGCCCAGGCCTTGGCCATAGTCGCGATGATAGCCGCCGCCGTTATTGTAGGCGTAGCCCTGATGGTTGGGATAGTGGACCGGATAGTGCATCACGTGGGTGGGGTAGTGAACCATGTGGCTGGGATAGCTGGCTTGATGGCCGTAGCCGCCCGTGTGAACCGGATAGCCGCCGCCGGTATGGCCGTAGCCACCCATCGAGGGCGGGCGTGACGGATGACCGACCGGCGCCGTGTGGACAGGCTTGGGTGGACAATAGACGCCACGGCCCATGCCATGGGCGCCGGCTTGCGCCGCAAGGGGCAGGGCCAGGACGAAGACCGCGGCGAGCGACAGTCCGGCGGCAAGGGAGGCGGAACGCGAAGTCATGGAAGGCTCCTGTGAGGCAGGCTGAGGGTAAGGCGGGCGGGGAGAGGAAAAAGGTTAAAAAAGAGTTAACAGCGGCGACGCTGAACTCCAATTCGTAAAAATGCAAGGTGTAGCGCGCGTAACGGGAATTGCTGGGCAATGCCCGTTCGGTGACCGACAGAATGTCACCTTCAATCACGTACAAGCATAAAAGATCATGACTTGGAGGGACCGCTCATGCCGAAAACCATCGCACGCCTTCGCCGCCTGATGGCCGCCGCCGGGACCGCGGCCTTGCTCGCCGCCGGGGTAGCCGCAGCGCAAGGTGTGACGCCGTTCGATCAGAACTGGCGGTTTCACCAGGGCGATCAGGCCGGGTCCGACGGCGCGGCTTTCGACGATTCCGCGTGGCAAAGGGTCGACCTGCCGCACGACTGGGAAATCAACGGCTTGTTCGACGAACACGCCGTTTCGACCGGTTCGGGCGGCTGGCTGCCGACGGGCGTCGCCTGGTACCGCAAGCATTTCAACGCGCCATCAGGCAAACACGTCTTCGTCGAATTCGATGGCGTGATGGAGCGCTCAGACGTGTGGATCAACGGCCGGCACCTCGACTTCCATCCGTCGGGCTATACCGGCTTTCGCTATGAACTGACGCGCTTTCTCAAGCCCGGTGACAATGTCATCGCCGTGCGCGCCGACACCTCGCACCAGCCGGCCTCGCGCTGGTATGCCGGCGGCGGCATCTATCGCCATGTGCGCCTGGTCGAAAAGGGCGACATTCATGTCGATACCTGGGGCAGCTATGTCACCACGCCGAAAATCGACGCCGCTTCGGCCGAGGTCAAGCTGCGAAGCACGATCGTCAATCAGGGAACGGCCGACCGCAAGGCGCACCTGGAGGTCGATCTGATCGACCCCTCGGGCGCCACGGTGGCCAACCTCAAGGGCGCGTCCGCCGTCATTGCCGCCGGCCAGTCGGCGCCGCTCGATGCCGACGGCGCCGTGGCCACGCCGCAACTGTGGGATCTCGGCCATCCGAAACTCTACAAGGCGCGCCTGCGGGTCGTTGCCGATGATGACGGTCAGGTTCTGGACAGCGATGACGTCACCTTCGGCATTCGCGACGCCCATTTCGACGCGGCGACCGGCTTCTGGCTGAACGGCAAGAACATCAAGCTGAAAGGCACGGCCATCCATGCCGACGGCGGCGCCTTCGGCATGGCGGTGCCCATAGCGGTCTATGAGCGCCGGCTGCGCATCCTCAAGAGCCTGGGCGTCAATGCCATCCGCACGGCGCACCACGATTTCTCGCCGGAATTCCTCGACCTGTGCGACCGCCTGGGCCTGGTGGTTATGGACGAAGCCTTCGACATGTGGACCGTGGCCAAGAACCCGGAGGATTATCACCTCTATTTCGCCGACTATTCCAGCGGCGACGCCAAGGCCCAGGCCGATCGCGACCGCAATCACCCGAGCGTCATCATCTGGTCGATCGGCAACGAGATCCACGACACGCCCGATGCCGAGCCGGCCAAGGCCAATCTGGCGCGGCTGCGCGACGTCTTCCACGCCGAGGACCCCGGCCGTCCGGTGACCATGGCGCTGTTCCGGCCCAATGTCTCGCACGACTATGACGACGGCCTGGCCGATCTGCTCGACGTCGTCGGCCAGAATTATCGCGAGACCGAGCTGGCCAAGGCGCACGCCGACAAGCCGTCGCGCAAGATCATCGGCACGGAGAATTCCAAGGAGCGCGCCTCGTGGCTCGTCGTGCGCGACAATCCGGCCTATGCCGGCATGTTCCTGTGGACCGGCATCGACTATCTCGGCGAAGCCGAGCGCGCCGGCTGGCCCTATATCGAGAATCCGTCGGGGCTGATCGACCGCGACGGCGTCGTCAAGCCGGCCGGCTGGGAGCGCGCGGCGTGGTGGTCCGACGCGCCTGTGGTCAAGATCGCCCGGCGCACGGCCGTGGTCAAGGATACGGCCGAACTGGTCGACAACGAGATCAGCAAGGCCAACCATAAGCTCGATCCCGGCGCCTATGCCGACTGGACGCCGAGGGACTTGGCGCCGCACCTTGAAAAGGTCGAAGTCTATTCGAATGCGGCGCAGGTCGAGCTGTTCCTCAACGGTCAGTCGCTGGGCAGAAAGCCGAAAAATGCCGACGACGGCGCCCGCATCTGGGACGTCACCTTCGCGCCGGGCACGCTGAAGGCGGTGGGCTATGACGATGCGGGCAAGGTGGTGGCCGAAGATGCGTTGCGGACGGCGGGCGCGCCCGCGGCCGTGCGGCTGACCGCGGAAAACGCCACGCTGAACGGCGGCGGCGATATCGGCTTTGTTCGCGCCGAGGTGATCGACGCCGAGGGCGTGGTCGTGCCGGCGTCGGACGTGGCGATCAGCGTCGCCGTCAAGGGGGCGGGGCGTCTGGCGGCCTTCGACAACGGTTCGCCTATCGATCACACGGCGTTTTCGTCGCCGGCGCGCGACAGTTACTTAGGCCAGGCCCTGATCTTCGTGGCCCCCAAAGGCAGCGGCAAGATCTCGGTCGAGGCACGGGCGCCCGGACTGACGGCCGGGCACGCGGATTTGATCGCGGATAACCCATCGATGGCGCCGTTTTGAGGATGCCATTGCCGTCAACCGCGCTATAGTGGTGGAGGTTGCGTTTCGATCAGGGCGTTTTCGCTTAGGGCAGGGCATTTCGAATGGCGAGCGTTCTCCGCGCCATCCAGCAGACATTGACGAAAAATCCGCTCGCGCGCTATGGCGCGGCGGTGATGGTGACCGCTGCGGCGCTGGGTTTGCGCCTGCTGATCGGCCAGGCGATTCCGGGTGCGCCCTTCGTCACGTTTTTCCTGGCCATCGTCGTATGCGCCTATGGCTTGGGACGCGGTCCGGCGTTTGTTTGCATGGTGTTGTCCGTTGTCGCGGCCTGGTTCGCTTTCATCCGTCCGGCGCCATCCTTCGCCGCCCTTTGGCCCTCGGCGTGGCTGACCTTGGCCCATCTGGCCATCGGATCGACGATTGTCATGCTGTTCGACCGTCTCAAACGCGTCATCGTCCGCCTGGAGCGCTCCGAAGCCGAGCGGGCAGCGCTGATGCACGATCTGGAAGACCGCGTCGGCGAACGCACCGCCGAGTTGTCCGCTTCCAATCATCAGTTGCGCCATGAGATCGCCGAACGGACCAAGGCCGAGGAAGCGATCGCGCAATATGCCCGGCTGGAGGCCATGGGCCAGTTGGTCGGCGGCGTATCCCACGATTTCAACAACTTCCTGCACATCATCGTCGGCAATCTCGACATGGCGCGCCGGCGCGGCGAAAGGCCGGGACCGGCTATGCGGATTCACGTCGATACCGCTCTTGAGGCGGCCAAGAGGGCAACGGTCCTGACCCAGCGGCTGCTGGCCTTCGGGCGCAAGCAATCGCTGGAGCCGGCGATGGTCGACGTCAACGGCCTGATGGAAGGCCTGGCCGATCTGTTGACTCACGTCCTGGGCGACCGCATTGCCCTGCGCCTCGACTTGCAGCCAGCCTTGCCGGCGGTGTGGATCGACGGCGTGCAATTGGAAAGCGCCATTCTCAATCTCGCGGCCAATGCCCGCGACGCCTTGCCGCAGGGTGGCCAGATGACCGTGGCGACTCGGGCCGTCCCGTCGCCCGATGGGCGCTTGCAGGTTGAGCTGGCCGTCGCCGACACCGGCCAGGGCATGCCGCCCGAGGTGGCCGCGCGGGCCTTCGAACCCTTCTTCACGACCAAGGCCGCCGGGCGGGGCACGGGGCTTGGGCTCAGCCAGATTCATGGGTTTGTCCGTCAATCGGGTGGCGATGTCCGCCTGGAATCGGCCATTGGGCAAGGGACCTGCGTTACGATTCGCCTGCCGGAAGCCTTGCCCGGCCATGCGCCGGCGGCGGCCCAGATGTCGCCCCGCGACACGGTGGAGGTCTAATTGCCGAGCAAGTTCGCCTTACCTCGGCCACAGAGTCGCGCTATAGCCGAATCATGACTCAAGGACCCAACTCCGAACCTGAACCCGTCAACACGCGCTTTTTCGCCGGCTTTGCGCTGGCGGCCGCGCTGTCGTTGGTTATGTGGGGGGGCGCCGGCGCCGGTCTGGAAACGCTTCACCCGCATTTCGCCCGCGCCGCCTATCACAAGGTCAGGCCGGCGCTGCACGAAGCCCGCCTGTGGTCGCAGGCGGCTATCGGAACCCTGCTGAGCTAACTATTCCGCCGCTTTGCCGGCTGCGGCCTGTTCGGCATATACCCGACGCATATTGGCCGCCAGAATGACGGCATAGACCGCCGATATGGCGCACAGTTCGGCGAACCAGTCCCAGAAATCGCAATCGCGGCCGACGAACGGAATGCCCTGGATCAGCTCGATCGCCGCGCCGATGACGGCCATGCCGGCGGCGATGCGCCACAGGGGCTGGCGAGGAAGGGCGACGATGGCCAGGCCGGTCAGGACGAAGAAGGCGCAAAAATGATCGGCCTTGTCCCACGGGAACAGCCCGCCGCCCATGCGCGGTGGCTTGAACGCCTCATAAAAGGTATAGAGCAGCGCCGCGGCCAGAACCACGCCGGCCATTTTCCCGAGCTTCAAAATCAGTTGCCACATGCGTTTTGACATTCCCTCGCAAGCTATAGGTCGCGGGCATCGTAGATAGCCGGTTTTATGTTGCAACGCAAAACGCGCTTTGGGGGGAAAGAGCGGGGATCAGCGGGTGCCGGCGTAGTTCGCCAGGGTAAACAGGGCGACCATATCGATCAGCACCAGGACGGTGCAAACCCCCGACGCGATGCGCAACATCTGGACGCGGGCATGCCGCTTATGGCTTTCGGTCACGGAAATCACCTCGCCGTTCCAGTGGCGAATCCGATTCCGCACCGCCATGCGGCCGGCCATGACAAAGGCGGTGACGGCGGCGACGATCAATAGCGCGGCCAGGATCAACAGGAGCGTCATCGCGGAGCTCTCAGAAGGCGATGGGATACCGCCGTCCGGCAGCGGCCCATCGCTTTCATGGCCGAGAAAGCTTTCGCGAAGCTGACGAAGTATGTCGTTACAGCTGCGAGACCTGGGCGTTCGACAGGACGCGCAGTTGCGTGGCCGTCAGGGCGGCCTTCTGGTCGCTCGTCAGATTGCCGATGTCGGTCGTCGAGAGGTTGGCGATGACCTTGCTGGGCAAGGCGGCGACGGCTGTCGTGGACAGGCTTTGCAACTGGGTGGACGACAGTTCGTTCACCATGCTGGCGCTTAGTTGGCGAGCCTGGACGGTGGTGAGCGCCGTCAGGACCGCATTGGACAGGCCCTGGATCTGCGCCGCCGTCAGCCCGGAGAACTGGCTGCCCGAGAGGCTGGCGAGTTGCGTGCCGGACAGGGTCTCGATCGTGTCGGGCGTCAGCGCGGTGAGGGCCGTGGGGGTGATCGCCTGCAATTGGGTCGTGCTCAGGTCGTCGAATTGCGAGGTCGCGAGGTCGGCGATCGCCGTCGATGTCAACCGGTTCATCGTTCGCGCGTTCAGAACGTCGAGCTGGGACGGCGTCAGCGCCTGCCACTGGGTCGAGGTCAGGGCGTCGAGAAAGCGCGAGGACAGCCCCGCGATCTGGCTAGACGCCAGGGCGGCGAGCTGGGTCGGGTCGAGCGCGGCCATGGCCGACGTGGTCAGGTCCGACAGGGACGAGCCGCTAAGCGCCGACAACTGGCCGGTGGTCAGGTCTGCGATCTGTGAGGCCGTGACGCCGGCAAGTTGCGTGACCGTCAATGCGGCCGCCTGGGTCGAGGTGAGGCCGTCGAGCGCCGTCGATGTCAGGGCTGCTATCGCATCGTTTGACAGAGCCCTGAGCCGATCGAGGCTCAGACCGGCCAACTGATCGCCCGTCAGGGCGGACGCGCCGCTATGGGTCAGGCCGTGAATGGCGGTGGCCGCCAGCGCGTTGAGTTGCGTCGTGCTCAGCGCCGAAAGGGTGTCGGCCGAAAGGGCCGCAAGGTCGGAGCTGGTCAGCGCGCGCAATTGGCTCGTCGACAGACTGAGGATCTGCGTGTTCGACAGGGCGCCGATCTCGGCGGCGCCAAACGCATGAATCTGTACCGAGGACAGGGTGTCGAGTTCGATCTCGCTGAGGCTTTGCGCTTCGGTCGCGGTCAAGGTCACGAGGTCCTTGGTCGAGATGCTCGCCATCTGGCTGGCGCTGAGCTGGCCGATGAAGGTGGGAAAGCCCCCCTGGAACTGCGTCACCGTGAGACCGGCAAGGGTGTGCACCGTCAAGCCGCCGATCTGGGTGGAGGTCAGGGTCGCGATATTTGTGGTCGAAAGGGCGCCGAATTGCGCGCTCGACAGGTGCGACAGCTGGCTCGAGCTGAGCCCCCCCACTTGGTCGCTGGTCAGGCGTCCGACATCGGCCACCGTCAGGCCCTCGATTTCGCGCGCCGACAACTCGCTGACTTGCGTCGACGTCAGGGACAGGACCTGGGACGAGGTCAGGCTTGTGACCTGTGGACCCGACAGGGCTTCGATCTGGTCGGAGTCGAGCGCGCTGATCGCCGTCGTCGACAGAGCGGTCATTTGCGAGGCCTGAAGGACGGAGAGCTGGGACGCCGTAAACTGGACCTGGCCGCTCGCCAGATAGGACACTTCGCCGATCGACAGGGAGGCGACCTGTTTCTTGGTGAGGGCCTGGATGTCGGCGGAACTCAGCGCGTCCAGCTGGGTCGTCGTCAAGTGCGCCAGGGCGCTGGCCTTGATCGCGGCGACCTGACTGGTAGTCAGGGCGCCGAGGTCGGTCGTCGTCAGGTCGGTTATGATCGTCGTCGCCAGGGCCGCTATACCGGCCGGCGACATCGTCGTTATGGAACTCATCGTTGCGACGGCCTGTTGTGTTGCTCGGCCTGCGCGTCACGCGCTGCAGACCTTCCCTCCCTAAACTGAATCGGTCCAGCAGGGAAAGCGCCGTTCTTGATCGGGTTGCTACCTATAGGTGTGTTGTTCTTCGGGTAGCGCCAAACTCGACAGGTCTCGTTTACAGAGGGGCAGCGGTGGATTATGTATTTGTCCCGGCCAGCGAAAGGCGGGCGTCAGGCGGTGGTGCGCCTGACGCCAAGTGGAGTTCGGATCCTGAATGTCCTACGGCTTCGAAACCTTTGTTGAAGATACGGGTGCGGCGGCCTCGGCCGGGCGACTGTTCGATCTGTTTATCGAGGCGATGGCGCCGCTCGGCTACGACCGGGTCATTTTTTCCGTGGCGCACGACAGCGAGCTTCCGGAGGAGGCCCAGCGCCTGGGCTTGATGCACAATTATCCGAGCGACTGGCAGGCCTATTACGCCGAAAAGGGCTTCGACCGCATCGATCCGGTCTTGAAGGCGGCGGCGACCTATGACGGCCCGTTCCGCTGGGCGGCGCTGGAGCGGGAAATGCCGCTGACCCGGGAACAGTTCCGCTTCATGCGCATGGGAGAGGAGGCCGGCCTGAACAATGGCATCGGCATACCGTTGCGCGGTCCCAACGCCCAGCTGTCGGGCATCGCGCTGGCGACGTCGGAGCGCAAGGATGCCGGCCATCCGTCGCTCGATTTGATCCACGCCTATTGCTCGCAATTCTACCGGTCGTATAAACGCCTGCACGTCCCCAAGCCGGCCCAGACCTGCGTCACGCTGACGCCCAAGGAAATCGAAATCCTGGTGCGCGCGGCCGCCGGCAAGACGGATGACGACATCGCCGCCGAACTGCGCATCAGCCGCAATACGGTCGATACGCATATGCGTCATATCTTCCTCAAGCTCGACGTCAACAGCCGCGTCACGGCGTCGGTCAAGGGCATCGTGCTCGGCCTGATCCGGCCCGCCGACTGCACGGCGACGGACCGCGGCTAGAGCACCGGGGACGGGGGCTAGGATTCAGGGGTCATCAAGTACCGCGTGGCCAGGACCGCCCGTTTTGCTTCGACATAATCGTTAAGCGACGCTTCCAGGGCCCGGTCGATGTGCGCCGCCAGGGCAGGCAAATTGTCCTTGCGCGCGATCGTGGCGAGATATTCAAGCGCTTGAAAAATCCTTGAAGCGGTATCGGCATACACGGGCGGGCCGCCCAGGTCTGAATTCCCGTTGAACTGCATTTTAAACCATTCCCCATTCGGTCGGGCGCCGTTATACGCGCCGCGATCAGGCGGCCAGTGAACAGGAATGTTTGAACCGGCGGTATCACGTGGGTTCGTGATGCCGGTTTCGACGGCGCGGAATCTCGTAGCGTGAAACCAATGGCGGTATCGGCCGGTAAATAGTCAGCGTTGACTGATGGTCGTCAAATACGCGCGTTGGTCGCGCTATGGGCGCCGTATCAAAATACAATACCCTGTTCGGCATGAAACAACTTTAAACGGCCACAATCCCGGGCTATATGAGTCGCCACCAATAATGAACCGAGGCCGCTCTAAGTTCTGATCGAGCGCCCGTCAGGGGTTCCCCCTGAATTCGATTGCGCGCCGCCTGCTTGGCCGCGCCCCTATCACACGTTCGAACATGATCGGAAATTTCGCCGCGCGGCCTGTCCGCCGGTAAAGGTTTATATGCACTCTACATGTTATTCAAAAGCCGCGACGCGCGCCGCGCGGCGGCCTAATCAAGATGTCACGCCTATCGACGGGCCCGACGCGAAACGCCGGCCCGAGGACTGCGGGTTCACGCGCCGGGAGATCCGCGCGCTTGTTGCCGAAATGCTCGGTTAGTCACCGCACTCCCACCTCAAGCGAAGCGCAAGCGTAGTGTCCCCCTGTCGTACCCCTGAACACCAGCAACAATCCATGATCGCGACCCGTCCCGACATGCGGCAACGGAGCGCGAAATGAGCGAGCAACATCCGGTCGGCGTCGGCGAGGCCAGTCCACGCCGCTGGCTCAAGATTCTGGCCGGCTATCGCACACCCCGCATCGGCCGCAGCGTCCTGGAATTGGTGATCACGGCTGTGCCGTTCATCATTACCTGGGGCCTGGCCATGGTGGCCGTCCATTATCGGGCCTGGTGGGGATTGGTCCTGATCGTTCCGGCGGCAGGGTTGCTTTTGCGGCTGTTCCTGATCCAGCACGATTGCGGCCACGGCGCGTTTTTCGCCAATCGCGCCGCCGATAACTGGACCGGCCGGCTCCTCGGCGTTCTCACCTTCACGCCCTATGATTATTGGCGCCAGGTCCATGCCGTTCACCATGCCACCGCGGGCAATCTCGACAAGCGCGGCATGGGCGATATCTCGACCCTGACCTTGCGGGAATATGCCGCCCTGCCGGCGTGGCGGCGTTTCGCCTATCGCCTGTATCGCCATCCCATGGTCATGTTCTGCGTCGGTCCCGCCTGGCTCTTCCTTTTTCAGCAACGCGTGCCCTTCGGCATGATGGGCGCGGGATTGAAGCCGTGGCTGTCGGCGATCGCCAATAATCTGGGCATACTGTTCGTCGGGGCCCTGCTGGTGTGGTGGCTGGGATTTGCCAGTGTTCTTCTGGTGCAGATTCCCATGCTGATCCTGGCCGGCGCCGCGGGCATCTGGCTGTTTTACGTCCAGCATCAGTTCGAAGGCACCCATTGGTCCGACGGCGCGGATTGGGATTTCGAGACGGCGGCGCTGCAGGGCTCGTCGCACTATGATCTTCCGGCGGTTCTGCACTGGCTGACCGCCAATATCGGCATCCACCATGTCCATCATCTGGCGAGCAAGATTCCTTACTATCGCCTGCCCGAGGTCCTGGCCGACCATCCGGACCTCGCGCCCATGAGCCGGATTTCGGTGATGGATAGTCTGCGCGCGGTGAAGCTTGTCCTGTGGGACGAAAACCAACGCCGGCTGATCTCGTTCCGCGAAGCCAGGATCCTGCGCCAGGCGGCGTGACGGATCGGCCTATGACGGCGTCGGCGCGGCCGCAGGCAAAAAGACCTTGAAGGTCGTGCCTTCGTCTTCCGTGGAAGATGCCGTGATCGTGCCGCCGTGTGCGGTGACGATCTCCTTTGAAATATAGAGACCGAGGCCCAGATTTGTCGATACGGGCCGGCTCTTGGTATTCTCGTTCGATTGCGCTCTCGTCATGGCGTTGAAGAGCGTACGCAGCCCGTCGGGCGTTATAGGCACCCCCTCATTATGCACGCATAGGGCTATGCCCTCGGGCAAGCCTTCGACCCTGACCGTTATGGGCGTGCTTCTGAAGCCATATTGGACGGCATTGCCCAAAAGGTTGGAAAACACCTGGCCGATCCGCGCCTTGTCCCAGTCGCCCTTGACCGGGCCGGAAATCTTGAGGACGAACTCGCGGTTCGGATGCATCACGCGCATTTCATCGACGAGCTGGTTGGCGACGAAACCCATATCCATGGGCGCGCGCACGATGGGCAGGCCAGATCCCAGCCGGGCGCGCGTCAGGTCGAGGAGGTTGGTGACGATTTCGAGTGCGCGGTTCGTGCTGTCGCCGATCTGCGACTGGAGCATGAGCTGGCGCTCGCTCAACGGTCCGATTTTCACTGTCAGTTGCGATGACATGCCGATGGCGCCAAGCGGATTGCGCAGGTCGTGGCTCAAGATACCCAGGAACAGGCTTCGCGATAGTTCCGTCTTCTTGGAATAGTCTTTGATCGATTCCGTGAGCGCCTGGTCGATGGCTTCGTTGAAGCGCGTCAGATCGTCGATATAGGTTTCGGTGACGGTGGGATTGGAGGCGTGCCAGAACTTGACGATGCTGGCGCGCAGCGCCCGGTATTCCGACACCATCTGATCCATGTCGAAGCCGCCGTCATAGCGCAATGCGGCGTGGGCTTCCGCGGCGCTGGGATAGGGCGCTTCCGGTTTTTCGCCGTGCGACTTTTCAACCTGCTCGGCGTTGGTTTGCGCCGTCTCCATATCGCTGGCGATGAAGTCGAGTATTTGTCGAACATGATTGCGCAGCGCCAACGGACCCATATGGTCGGCCGCGGGGACGAGGGTGCGGGCGAAGCCCTCCCATTCGGCGACGATCGGATCGGTGTTGCTTTTGATGAATTCCGCCAGGCGCATAAATCGTGTCGCTCACTTGTGCTGATCCGAAGAGGACGAAAGTCGCGGCATCGGCGAGACTGGGCTGGGCAAATCGGACCGTCGTCGCAAGGACGGATACGCGCAATCATGGAGACCCGGCAGCGCCGGAATCTACTTAGGCGGGTTTTAAATTTCCTTGGGCGAGGCGCCGCGCGCTATCGGGACTGAGTACTTTCCGACTCTTTGCGCCCCTCTCGATCGGGGCCAGTATCGCTCTTGCCGTTCAAGGTTCAACGGACAGGGTCAGCCGAGATCATCATGGCCGTCTTGGGGCCCGGACTGCCGGATACAGTCGTAACACAGTGGACCCGTGCCGCGTTGGAGCGGAAGGTCCGGCACGTTGACGGCCCGGTCATGCCATTAGATTTAGGGAATGAAACATGAATACAACATACAGACGTTCCGCCGGGCTGTTGAGCCTTACGGTTATTCTGGCGCTGGCCTTGCCGGCCGCGGCAATGGCGCAGGATCGCGATCACCAGGGCGATGCGCCGCGCACACACGGCACCCAGGCCGGGCATACGCAAGGCGCGGCCGGCCACGCCGCCCACGCGACCCCGAACATCGAGGCGCAGCGGGCGCCGCAGGGCTATACCCCGGTCAATCGGCCCGACAAGGCCGATCAACGGCCGCAGACCTACGACAAGGGTGGCTATAACCACAATTTCAAGGCGACCCAAACCTACCACGTCGGTCCCTATCATGGCGGCGCGAGCTACCGCTATACGCGCTGGCAGTACGGGCAGACCTTGCCATCGCGCTATCGCGGGCAGGAATATTTTCTGGCGGAATATTGGTTGTTCGGCCTGGACGTGCCGCCCATGGGCTATGAATGGATCCGCTATGGACCCGACGCGATCCTCGTCGACACGTCGACGGGCGAGGTCGTCCAGGTTGTCTACGGCGACTTCCAGTGATTGAAGGCCGGCCGTCCGGCCGTATTTGATGTCTCGACGGTCTTGCCGATGTACGGACCCTTAGGCCGCACGTCGGCGGACCGCGTTGGGAGCGCGCCGCGCTTCGGATCGAGCCCCCGGCTGACATGGCCGGGGGCTGACGTATTTTTGGCTCGCTGGGTATCAGGTGCAGGTGACGCTGAAGCTCGGCGTCTGCGCGTCCATGACACCCGGCAAAGAGCTGTGAAGCGCGAAGAAGCCCGACGGCATCGACTTGGTAAACGTGTAGGCGTATGAGACCCGCTTCGTCTGGTTGGCGGTAAGGGTCGCGCTCAAGGCACGGCTGGTCCAGGGCGCCGGCGTGCCCGGCTGATTGTGCGACAGGAACCAGACATAGGGAACGACGCCCGGCCCCGTCGACGAAATAGACCCTTCAAAATTGATGACGACCGGGCAGGGGCCCGTGTAGGCGTGAACCGCGAATTGGGCGCTGCCCGTAAACGTATACATGTTCAAGGTCGGCGTCGGCGCGTTGGTCGTATCGGCCGCGATAGCGCCCGAAGCGGTTGCCAGGCCCAGTCCCAGCAATAGACCGCAAATCGTTCCTGTTTGTATTCTCATGGTCGTTGTCCCTGTGCTTGTAATCATCGACGACGAATGATCGATGTGGCCACGAATGCCCTGACTATTGCAGACCACACCTTGCGCCGTATGTCCTGGCATCCGGCGCAAATGTATTGCGCCGTTTGCGACGGCGGTGTTATTCTAATAACGCGGTTACGGGGAGGGGCGGCCAATGCATCGCAGTGAGCTGACAATACAAACGCAAAGAGACGCTGCACAATTCTGCGATCTTCTTAATGAAACGCATGCGTCAAATGATATGCGGTTCAATGGGGATCATGGCGCAATCAACGCCCAGTGTATTTATCGGGCGAGCGACGACGTCATTATCACTGATCTTCGGCAAATGTTTGGTTGCGCTTACGAACGAACACGCAAGCATATCAGCCGCGACGGCTCCGATACGGTATTTATTCATATCAATACCGGTCAGAGTCTGCTGGCCGCAAGCCAGAGGAATCGTGATTACGTGCTGGGGCAGGGGATGGCCGGGCTCTACGTCAATAACGCGCCGATTTCCCTCGAACTGAAGCCCGGCGCGGATGTTATCGGGATCAATTTGCCGCGGTCGATGACCGTGGACTGGTGCAAGACTCCGGAGGACGTGGCGATCATCGATACCGACCCATCGCATCCCGCGCTTCACATGCTGACCACCTATATTCGCTTTATGCTGGATGCCGAAACCATCGACGCGGACACGTGCAGGGCGATGCATGGCCATATCGGCGAATTGGCGGGCCTGTGGCTGTGCGGACTAAAGCCCAGGGATTGGCGCGAGCGTAGCGCGCAGTCACGGCAGCAGGCGCGCTACCATGCGATCAAGGGCAGGCTCCAGCAGGATTTCTTTGCCAGCGACGTGTCCGCCCTGAGTGTCGGCCGGGCGCTGGGTTTATCCGAGCGGACGGTTCAGCAGGTAATGACCCAGGCGGGGACCAGCTTTTCCAGGGCGCTCAATGACACCCGTTCGGAAAAAGCGCGGGAGATGCTCAGTGACCCCCGTCATGGCTCCACACCGGTCATCACAATTGCCATGGCGTGCGGATTCAATGACTTATCGACATTTTACCGGGCGTTCAAGGCGCGGTACGACGAGGCACCGGGGGCGTTCCGGCCGCAGTAGCGCGCGGCATCTGAACCCGTCAACGCGGGTTGACGAAGTCCCATACCTTGGAGATGACAACGGAGCCTTCGCCGGCGGCGGAGGCGACGCGCTTGACCGATCCCGCCCGGACGTCGCCCACGGCGAAAATCCCGGGGACGGACGTCTCAAAGGGCGACGCCGTCTCGACCGCTGCCCCGGTCACGATGAAACCCCTGTTGTCCAGGGCCAGCAAGCCGGACAGCCAGGATGTGTTTGGCGCCGCGCCGATCATCAGAAAGAGGCCGGCGGCATCGATGAGCCGTTCGCTGCCATCCGCCACGGACCTTACCGTCACCGCATCCAGCGCGTCGGCGCCATGCAGGGCGGCGACCTCTCCACCGTATTCGATCGTAATGCCCGGCTCGGCCTCAAGGCGGCTGGAAAGATAGGCCGACATCGAGGTGGCGAGACTTTGGCCGCGCACCAGCAGGCGCACGTGCCGGGCGGCGCGGCTCAGGAACATCGCCGCCTGGCCGGCCGAATTGCCGCCGCCCACCACGACGACGTCGCAATCCCTGCAGTAACGGGCCTCCGCTTCGGTGGCGGCATAATAGATCCCCGCGCCCTCGAAGTCCGCGACGCGCGCCAGGGGCAGGCGATGATATTGAACGCCGGTGGCGACGACGACGGTGCGGCCGCGCACGCGCCGCCCGCTGTTGAGCGTGGCGCAGAACGCCCCGTCCGCAAGTTTTTCAAGAAGATCGACCCGCTGAGGCGTGGCGAACTGGGTGCCGAATTTCATCGCCTGCACTTCGCCCCGCCACACCAGGTCCGAGCCGGAAATGCCGGTCGGGAAGCCCATGTAATTTTCGATACGGCTGGATGTGCCGGCCTGGCCGCCAATGGCGACGTCTTCGACCACGAGAGCGCTTAAGCCTTCGGCGCCGGCATAGACGGCCGCGGCGACGCCGGCCGGCCCGCCACCGACGATGATCACGTCAAAATCCTGGTCCTGGGGGAAGTCGTGGCTGAGGCCCAGCCATCGGGCGACTTTGTCGGGCGTGGGCTGTTCGATGAACTCGCAAGGGCCGACCACCACGGCGGCACTGCCGGGCGGGATCGAGCAACCCTCGGCGATCGCCAGGGCTTCGGGGCTATCGGCGGCCAGCGACGTGTAGGGCACTTTGTTGCGGCTGACGAATTCGGCGATCCGGCGAATATTGCGGTCGATCTCCTCGCCGATCAGAACGAGCGCGCTCTTGCGCTCTTCGATGTGCTTGCGCCGCCGGCCCGCCATGACCGTGATGATCAGGTCGGACATCTCGGGGATTTCGGACATGAGCCGAAGCATGATCTCACGCGGCACCTCTATGACCCTGGTCGGCTTCGTCGTCCGCAACAGGCTGCTCCAGTTTCCGCCATTGAGGAGCTGGATCTCGGCGATGAACTGGGTTGGGCCGAGCGTCGAGGGCACCAGGCGCTGACCGGTGTAGACATTGACCAGTTCGACTTCGCCGTCCTCGACGTACATAAACCGGTCGACCGGCCGCCCGGGCCTGGTGACAATATCGCCGGCGGCATATTCGACGATCGAACCGGCCCGCCGAAGGGCTTCGACGTGCGCGGGCGCCAGAGGCTGGCGCACCATTTCACTGAGGTCAGGTCCGATCGTTTCCATTGTCAACTCTCCCCGGCGCCTGGCGGGTAGACGCCAGGTTCAATTCAACTGGTCTTCCCAATCGTCGGGAACCTTCCCCTCCGGCCCCGGCGTGGGCTGGCTTTCCGGATGCGCATGGGGCGCGGGAAGGCTTGGGCCCTCGAAGGGTTCCTCGCGCTCATAGTCCCAGAACCAGTCTTCGCCAGGCTCGAAGCTGGTGAGAATGAAGTGTCCGGTCTCACGAAAATGCCGGGTCGCATGTTTGCCGAGGGAGTCGTCGCAGCACCCGATGTGCCCGCATTTGGCGCAGCGCCTCAGATGGAGCCACCAACCTCCGGATGCCAGGCATTCAACACATCCGGTGCCGCTTGGAACCGCGTTGACGTCGATACCATCCGCTCTCTTGTGCATGGCGTTCCGCCTTCCGAGTTTGGTTTTCCGCTGGCCTCATTGACTGGAGCCGTCTCCAGGCAAGTCCTGCCTTTGCCAAGTCTAAAGTCCCGACCGAGCGCGTTGTCGAGCGGTTTTTGCACCGCCCCGGTGCCCGAACCTGATTTTGAAGGGATTGTCAGATTTTAGCGAAGGTTTCCGGAAGGGGCGCCGGTGCGCCCCAACCCGCCGATCAGAAGCTTTGCGGCGCAGCGGGCCGGCAATCCATCACGATGATTTCACCACTCAACGACCGGGTGGATTTGGTGAGATGATCCCCGCAGGCATAGACGATCTGGCACGCCTTGCCGCCGCTACCCAGTCCCTCCTTGGGGCAATAGGCTTCGCAATAACTGGACTGGGCGCCACAGGTTTGCGTCAGGACCAGCGCCAGGTTTCTGTAACGGCCCCAGCTCGGCCCGTAATAGGCTTGGCGGATCTGGATATAGTCGGCGCCCGGTTGCGACTGAACCGAGGACACCGCCGGAACCGGTGTTGCCGGGGCCGGCACGGAGGGCTTTGAATTGCCAAGAAGAAGGCCGGTGAACAGGAGTGCCAGCATGGATCAATTCCTCGTCGCGTCGATCGTGCAGCCGTGGGCCGACATATAGGCCAAGGCTTCGGGAAATCCGGCAAAATTGAAATGTCTGATGTGGACGCGCGGATTGGCGCGGACGTCGACATAGGCGGCTTCGGTGAACAGCCGCGCCGGCAGACGCAGCACGCCGTCGTCGCGGCTGTCCAGCGGTCCGGGCTGGTAGAATATCTGGCTCGACTCGACGGCGTCCTGATAGTCGCCGGCGTGCAGCACGGGGCCGGAATTGATGCGAACCTCGGCGTCGAGCGTCGACGGGTTGGCATTCAGGTGAAAACTCAGCACATGGCCGTTGAAGTCGACATAGTCGGTGCGCAGAAAACACACCGTCTGGCCGGTGAAGCTGTCGAAGTGCGTGTGCAGTTTCCACACGCCGAAGCGATAGGTTTCGGCCTTTTCAGCCATGGCGGGGCTGAAAAGGCTGATGGCGAGCAACCCGCCCGCCAAGGCAAGTTTCAATTGAAAGTAGAATCGCACCCCAGCGCCCCCGAAAAATCCGGTTGTGAAACCGGCTATCGAATTGTCCGAATGGCACGCCGAAGTCGACTTGACAAGCCCGCTGAAATGGATTTGATCGCCTTCAGATCGCAATTTCTATCGCGCTGGTAGCCGAATGTCACGCGTGTCGGTGAATTAGGGGGATGTCTTGGCTGAGGGGGGTGGTCCGGCCATGGAGACCGATAGCGGTCTGGCGTGTCTGGTCCTATTGCTGCAATTTCACCTTATACCGGCGGACGCGAACCAGCTGCAGCACGCCTTAGGCAAGGCCGCGCCCGCCGAAGCGCGCGATTTGGTCAGCCTGGCGCGCAAGTTGGGCGCCAAGGCGGCCGGCCGCCGCGTTCGCCTGGAAAAAATAGCCACCGTGCCGCTGCCGGCGATCGCCGAGGACAAGGCCGGTCAATTTCTGCTGATCGGCGCGATGCGTGACGACGAGGTGCTGATCCAGCGGCCTGGCCGGCCGATGGAACAATGGAGCCGCGCCCGACTGGCTGAGGAAGCGACAGGCGAACTGGTGCTGATCACGACGCGCGCCGAAGGCGTCGTCGCCGGCCGCTTCGACGTCACCTGGTTTATTCCGGCCCTGGTCAAGTATCGTCAGCTGTTGTTCGACGTTCTGGCGGCGTCCGTCGTCCTGCAGTTGTTCGCCCTGGCGACGCCCCTGATCTTCCAGGTGGTGATTGACAAGGTGCTGGTGCACAAAGGCCTGACGACGCTCGACGTGCTGGTCATGGCTTTGCTGGCGGTCACCTGTTTCGAGACCCTGCTCGCGGCCCTGCGCGCCCACCTGTTCGCCCATACGACCAACCGCGTCGATGTCGAGCTGGGCGCGAAGCTGTATCGCCACCTGCTGGGTCTGCCGCTGGCCTATTTCGAGACGCGCCGGGTGGGGGATTCGATCGCGCGGGTTCGCGAACTCGACACCATCCGCGAATTCCTGACCTCATCGACCGTCACCTTGATCATCGACATGATGTTCACGGTGATCTTCCTCGTGGTCATGTGGTTCTATTCGCCGTGGCTGTTCGCCGTCGTCATCGTCACCATCCTGCTCTACGCCGCCATCTGCTTTGCCCTGACACCGCTGCTTCGGCGGCGCATCGACGAGCGCTTTCGCCGCGGCGCCGAGGGCCAGGCCTTCCTGGTCGAGAGCGTCACCGGCGTGCAGACGCTCAAGGCCAGCGCGCTGGAACCGCAGATGGAACAGCGCTGGGAGCGTTTTCTGGCGGCCTATGTCCGCTCCGGCTTCCGCGCCGCCAAGATCAATATCTGGGGTGGCCAGGCCATTCAGCTGGTCAATAAAATCTCGCTGGTGCTGATCATCTATGTCGGCGCCAAGCTGGTGATCGACGGCAAGCTGACCGTGGGTGAACTGGTGGCGTTCAATATGCTGGCCGCGCGCGTCGCCGAACCGGTTCTGCGCCTGGCCGGCCTGTGGCAGCAGTTCCAGGAGGCGCGTGTCGGCCTCAACCGCCTGGGCGATATTCTGAACACACCGACGGAGGCGCAATTCAAACCATCGCGATCGGCCCTGCCGAAAATCAACGGCGACGTTACTTTCGACGACGTCACCTTCCGTTATCGTCCCGGTGGCCGTGAAGCGCTGCGGCGCATCAGTCTCCACGTCCCGGCCGGCGAGGTCATCGGTATCGTCGGGCCGTCCGGCTCGGGCAAGAGCACGCTGACCAAGCTGGCGCAGCGCCTCTATGTCCCCGAAGCGGGGCGCGTTCTGGTCGACGGGGTCGATCTCAACCTGGTCGATCCGGCGTGGCTGCGGCGCCAGGTGGGCGTGGTGCTGCAGGAGAACTTCCTGTTCAACCGCACGGCGCGGGAAAATATCGCTATCGCCAATCCGGCCATGCCGATGGAGGCCGTCATCCAGGCGGCGACACTGGCCGGGGCGCACGAGTTCATTCTGGAACTGCCGGAGGGCTACGACACCCAGATCGAGGAGCGCGGCGCCAATCTGTCCGGCGGCCAGCGCCAGCGGATCGCCATCGCCCGCGCCCTGATCAGCAATCCGCGCATCCTGATTTTCGACGAGGCGACCTCGGCGCTGGACGCGGAATCCGAAGCGATCATCCAGGCCAATATGCGCGACATCGTCAAGGGCCGTACGGTGATGATCATCGCCCACCGCCTGTCGGCCATTCGCCTGGCGTCGCGCATCATCGCCATGGAAAACGGCGCGATCGTCGAGGAGGGGACGCACGACAGCCTGCTCGACGCCAAGGGTGTCTATGCCAAGCTGTGGCGCCTGCAGACCGAGGGGGCGCGCTGATGTTCCGCCATGCGAGAGTCCTGATCCAGGCCTGGGGCGATGAAACCAAGCGCCGCCGGGAACACCGGACTCAGTCGAGCCATACCGACTTCCTGCCGGCGGCGCTGGAGGTCATGGAGACGCCGCCGTCGCCGGTCGGACGCATCATCCTGTGGCTGATCATCCTGGCGGCGCTGACCGCGCTTGTGTGGGCCTGTCTCGCCAAGGTCGATGAAGTCGCGGTTGCGGAAGGCCGCCTGGTGCCCAGCGGCCGGCTGCGCTCGGTCGAGGCCTCGGAGCAGGGCACCATCCGCGCCATCAACGTGCACGAGGGGCAGCACGTCAATGCCGGCGACGTATTGATCGAGCTCGATCCGACGGAAGCTTCGGCGGATTCCAGGTCGGCCGCCGTCGACCTGTCGACCGCGGCGCTGACGCGGGCGCGCGACAATGCGCTATTATCCTACGGCGCGGGCAGGGGCGCCGATTTCATGCCGCCGGCCGGCGCTTCGCCGACGGCGGTCGCCGCGGAACGGGCGCTCATCTCGGCGCGGATCGAGGAGTACCAGGCCAAGACCCAGTCGATCGAGGAGCGCAGGCGCGGGGCCGAGGACGCGGTGGGCTCCACACAGGCGGAAATCGACAAGCTTGAGCAGACCCTGCCATTGCTCAAGGAACAGTACGACAGCGAAAAAGAGCTGTCGAACGAAGGGTTTGGCGCGCGGCAGAAGCTGTTGCAGACGCAGCAGGCCTATATTTCGGCGCAGGAGGACCTGGCCGGCCAGAAGGCGCATCTCGAGGAAGCCAGGTCACAGGTCTCATCGCTGCGCAGCGACGAGGCGCAGACCAAGGAGGCGTTCCTGGGCACCGCCGCGCAGGAGCGCGCCGAGGCCGAGGGCAGCGTCGCCGAGCGCAGCCAGGCCTTGACCAAGGCCGACGACAAGAAGGCGCACATGACCCTTATCGCGCCGGTCTCCGGCACGGTGCAGGAGGTCACGGTGACGACGATCGGCCAGACGCCGGAGGTAGGTAAACCGCTTGTCACCCTGGTAGCGGACGGCGAACCATTGGTCGCCGAAGGACTGTTATTGAACCGCGACGCGGGCTTCGTGCATGAGGGCCAGCCGGTCACAATTAAGCTTGATGCCTATCCTTTCACGCGATACGGTGCTCTCCAGGGGGTTGTGGAACATGTCTCGCCCGATTCAACCGTCGATGAGCATAGGGGGCTGGTTTTTCCTATTCGCGTCGAGTTGACCCGGGCCCCGCTCAAGGTGAACGGCCGGCCGGCCGTGCTCTCCGCGGGCATGTCGACGAATCTTGAGATTGTAACCGGTAAGCGTCGCGTGATCGAATATCTCTGGTCTCCGGTGGCTAAGGCTGCGCGCGAGGCGGGTCGGGAGCGTTAAGGGTGTTCTGTTTTACCGGTGAAGAATAAGGCAGGAGCAAGGTGACGTGAAAGTCAATTATGGCATGGTTTCGATGGCCGCCAGACTAGGCGCCCTTATTTTTATGGTGGCGTTGGCGGGATGCGCCACTGTCGTCAACAATATCGATGGCGCAAGGGGGAACTATCTAGTCGAAATGGCTCTTACGCAGGATCCGGTATCCTTGAAAGCCGACGCGGACAAGGGTTTTGCCAAGCCTGAATACGCGTATGGCTTGATCTTGGAATTTGGGCTGCAGGGGGTGCCGAAAGATCGTGTGGCAGCTGAAGCTTACAAGCAGAAAGCCACGGGACAGGCGGGGCAGGTTTTGCAAAATGGCTTGGCGGTCGGGGTTCACTACGAGGTAAATCCGATAGAGGCGTCCTCCGCAGAAGAGTGTCTTGCTTGGTTAAGCAATCAAGTTCCGCTGGTCAATCGCGATGCCAATTTCATATGTGGCGGGCTGGAGGGGCGGCAAAGATATGTATCTATATATAAAACGCGCATACAATAATATTGATTGAGGGGTGCTGTGAATTTAAGAATATCCAGGGAAATTGGCTCCGTTGTCAGGGGTGTGTTTCTTGCATTTTCTCTGATTCTCGGCGCAATCAGCTGCGAAACCTTCTTCGCAATTGACAGGCTTCTGCATGGCGGGCAGCTTTTACCGGGTGCGCGCGCGGGTAACGATATGCCTGCCGGGCTCGTATTAATCTACCTATTTATTTTGGTTGCCGGATGCGCATCTCTATCCATATTAGTATTGAGTTATGGTGTTCTTAGATTTGACCAGCTCTGGGAAGTTGATGGGACAAAGATAGTCTGTAACAGTATTCTTTTCGGTATGAAACGCCGCAAAGAATGGAGCTTCCATGATTGTCTGCGCCTAGACGTAAAAAAGAAAGTTGGAATCAGAGATTATTGGCTAGTGCATATTGTACTTAAAGGTGGTGCTCGCTTGAAGTTGCCGCTGATTCATGACGAGCAAATGGTGTCGGGGCTCGAAAGGGCGTTTGAGGACGATATGAGGGCGAGGAGCTAAAAAATGCCGGGAACAAACTTGCTCAAGGACGCGGGTGATATTTCGTCGTTCGCTGCGGCCGTCTCGGCGGTTATAGAGGCGGGGCGCGACGAAAATGATGATCCGAGCGCTGCTCATTCGGCGGCTCTTGTCGCTGCGGTTGGAACGCTTATCACCTCCGGCGCAGTCGTCGCAAGCGACCTTGTGGCTCTGGAGAATACGCCTTGGGGAGGGGCGCTGAAAGCCGCGGGGTTGGTGGCCCTTGTTGCCAATATTGAAGCCGTTATTGCCGACGGTCAGGTGATTTTGGACGACATACACGAAGGAAAGACTATACCGACTAATGTGTTGATTGATCTTGGCTTGAGCGTGGCCAATTCTGTAGTGACTTCCGTTCAAATGGTTGGTGAGGTTACGGGGCAAGAAGAAATTGCGCTCGGTGCAGCTACTTTATCCGCACTGCTTTCTCTGGCTCAAGTGTCTAATTCTTCGGGCATAGACAGTGCTATTTGGCATTTCATAGCGCCTGAAGCAGAGGCAGAGACAGTTGGTGTCCCTTCCAATCAGGGGGTAGTCGGAGCAAATACGGTATCTTCAGACGGGACTATAGTGACATCTGTAGTGGTCAAAATTGACACCGCCCTTCACCTGCTTGATGGATCTGGGTACGCGTTTGGCGCTCTAAGTACGGATTCCAAAGATATATTGGTAGATAAGCTTAATAATCAAAAGTCAATTGTAGGTGGAATCGAAATAGCCTACTCTGGATCTGATCCTACCCCGCTTGTCGTAGACGAGGGCGCATCTATCCTCAGAACCTATACCTTTGGCAGCAGTGTCATCCAAGTAAATCAGTCGACGGAAAACGGCCAAGTGACGTTGTCGGTTGGGAACTCGGCCAATACAAGTCCAATCACTGTTGGAAACTACACACATATTGACTTTGTCGTCGGTTCAAATGGGTCGCCCGATGAGGTTATTTTGTCGGCGCCTGGAGCTTCGACCGGAACTCTTTATCAAATAAATGGTACAGATGGATCGCTTTCGTCTCCTGTCACTGTTCCAATTGCACCGGTTGTTGGAAAACTGGGTAGTTCTGTCGGATTCAATATAAATTATCAAGATGCAGCACCGGAGATTGGGAGTATAATTGGTTCCTCGCTCGGCAATCTCTTGTCGAATGGAAATCAAGTAGAGGGAGTTGTCTACTCTGGCCTTATTGGAACACTCGGACAAGACGTCGCCGCTCAGCTTGTTGGAAATAAAGATGCCGCGGATGCTCTTCCAACGGCGTCGGCCGCGGCTTTTAGCTCGTATTTAGGGCAGGTGGGCAGCCAAATCGTCTCAGGCGGGGCGGGCCTTATTGGCAATACCCTATTCATGGAGCTTGGCCAGGATTTAGGGCTGAGCAATTTCGGCGCGCAGTTGTTGGGGAACGTCGGGTCGACCGTCGCGAGCAAGGTGGCTTCCAACGTCTTGGCGGGCGGATTATCAAGTGCTTTCAATGGCTTTTCTGCGCAAAACATATTTTCGTCGCAGGTCACGCAGCAGGTGGGTGGGGCCACCAAAGTCGTACAGCAGGCGGGCGCCGGCACCCTTGCCGTCAGTGCCGTTGCGTCGTTCCTCGGATCGGCACTAGGTAACTTGGTTGTCAGCCCCCAAACGCAGGCGGCAGGTTATTTGTCGTCATTGGGCTCGAGCATCGGTTCGTGGGCGCTTACGACGACAAGTCTGGGGTTTGGAAGCGGCGCGGCGGGAACGTCTTTGGGCGTCTCATTGTTCGGTGACAGCTGGTGGGCGGCCAATATTATCGCCCCTGGCGTGGGCGCGTTTATAGGCTTTGTGCTTGGCGCCTTGATCGGCAATCTGTTTGGACACAAGAAACCCGAGATTCCCACCGCGGGCGCGCAAACGGTTCTTAACTTACCCTACGCCCAATATAAACTTGGTAGCGTGACGTCCACAAATGGTGGATCTACGAACGAAGTCGTCGAGATGGCGCAAACCGCCGCCGAAACACTTAATGGTATAATCGCCGAGGTCACCGGCGGGGGAGTTACGCCGCACTTCGTTGCGAACAGCTCTTCCCCAACCCAGGCCTACGGATACACGGGGAGCCAGTTGTATGTTGAGCTCAACGGTACTCAGTACAATGTCTCAAGCGCGGATCAGGCCGTTGATAAGGGCGTGCTTTGGGCACTCCCTCAGACCGAGATCATCGGCGGAGATCTTTTCGTCAAGCGGGCGATCAAGAACGCCAACGCGACCGATTTGAATACACTCACCGGTGATATCCAAACGGCAAAAGATTACGAGAATTACCTTAGCAATGAAACGCTCATCAACAGCTATATCACTGGCGCCTATGCCAGTCTGACCCAGGCGCAGCAGAATTTTTACGCAAATAATAAGGCGCTAGTTGACGCCGCCGATATGGGGGGCGTGGGTTCCCTCAACTCCGCCCAAATGGCCATCTATGACGCCAATACCCAAACGATCACGGATATTATCGCGGCGGTTAAGAACCAGAGCATCGCCAATCCCTGGCTTGTCACGCTCGAAAATGTAAATGGGCTTGGCCTGAACCAGTGGTCGTCGTCCGACTTCTATGGTGGCCTCCAAGGCTTTCTGCAGAGCTTCGGAATGGGGCAGGTCGATTCGACGGCGAACTATGAGGGCGTGAAGCTCGGCTGGGACGGCACCAACCTGACCATTACCGATGCGGCCGCGCCAGGACTCTTCTCGGTCCTTGACCAGGCGTCGCCCGATGGCACTTCGGTAGTCATCGACAATTTCAATACGGTGATGAGCGGATCGGCTGGGGTGGGCTGGAACATCCTGATCGGTGGCAATAGCGGCAACAATCTTACAGCCTCAGATACCGATACTTGGATCCAAGGCGGCGCCGGCACCGATGTGCTGCGCGGGGGCGGAGGGCATGACGTCATTGTCGCGGGCTCCGGAAGCACCACTATCTATGGCGGGAGTGGTGCTTCTTACCTGGCGGCTGGTTCGGCAAACGGCGACCAGGTGTTTGGCGGATCGGGCAATGACACGATCTATGCCGGTACCGGCCTGGGCGATACATTGTCGGCGGTCGGGAGTAACAACACCTTTATTCTGAGCGGCATATCCGGCTCAGGGTCGATCGTCGGCGGGGGCGTCGGGACCGGCAACAACAATACGATTTCGTTTGAGCGCTATTCCAGCGGCGTGAACGTCAATCTCGGCGACTGGGCCGCCGGGGCGGGCAATGCCTATAGCGAAACCGACATCCAGAATCTGATCGGATCGGCGGCGGGCGGCAATACGCTTGAGACCGGCGCGTCAGGTGGGACCTTGGAAGGCGGTGCCGGCAACGACACCTTTATCGGCGGCGGGGGAACGACCACGGTAAGCTTTGCCAACTCCGGGTCGGGCGTTTATGTCGATCTTTCGACGGGGACGTCTTTCGGTGGGGTATCGAATGGCGACACGTTCCAGAACATTCAGAACGTCTTCGGCTCCGCCTTTGACGACGATTTGAAGGGCGTGGCCGGGTCAACGCTTAATGGCGGCGGGGGCGGCGACGACATATTCGAATATTCCGGCGGCGGCAATAGCTATATCGGCTCGCAAGGCGGGACAAATACACTCGACTACAGCGAAGCTCCGGCGGCGGTGACGGTCAATTTTACCACGGATGTCGCTCAGGTATCGGGGGAAACGGCCGATAGCATCAGCAATATCACCAGGCTGATCGGTTCGCCGGACGGGACGTCGGTTACCGCGTTTCCGGGCAGTAGCCAGACCATAAGCTCCACCGGCGCCCAGCTAACGTCAACGCAAACCGGTCTCGGCCTGTATTTTATCCCGACGGGCGGCACAAATACCTTGATCAGCAATGGGAGCGATACGGTCGAACTGGATTCGGGCGGCGGCCAGACCACGGTTACCGCAGGTGTCCTGGGTTATATGGACAATACGATCGCGTTTGGATCGGGAACGACCTATGACGACATTTGGGTGTCGATGCAGCTTAACGAATCGACGACCCAGTCAAGCGGTGTCGGCGGCGGCGGAGGAGGCTTGCCCGGAAAGCCCGGGAGCGGACCCGGCCAGTTCCAGACATTCAGCTCATACAACTGGACCTGGGGGATTCGCGGCGGCAGCGACGAAGTCATTTTCAAGAGTTCCTATTCATCCAATCCAACCTCCGAGACGGTGCACGATTCGACGCCGACCACTCTCGATATGGATGGCGCCTCTACCCTGGATTTAAGCGGTATCGAGTTCGTGATTGGTGAGACCATTACCAATTCCAGCTCCGGCGGCACCACCACGCAGACGCGGTCCGGCGGCGGAAGCAGCCAGACCTTCGCCTCAACGGTAAATGGCTATGATGGCGGTAGCAGCGTCATAATTACGGGCGGCCAGGCCAGCATCATCAATGTCGACGGCGGCGCGGCGGTGACGAACGGCAGTGTCGTTATCGCCGGCCAGGCGGGCAGCGCTGGCATCGCCATCAATACCTCATCGGGTGACGACCAGATCACCTATGAACGCGGCGACGGCAAATACACCATCACCGGCACGGGTGGCCAAAAGACGATCGACTTCGGCCCGAGCGTGGGTTCCGACGACGTCATCTATCGCGTCATCGGCAACGACCTTTATATCGGCCTCCAGGACCTGAGCAATACCGCCCTGACCGCCGACCAGGTGTCGGACAGCATCCGCATCGTCGGGGGCGCGAATTATACCGCAAACCCCTACTATATCGAGGTCGCCGGTTCGACGATCAATCTCAGCACCCTGACGACGATCGACTGGACCGGGGGCAGCGTCAACGTCACGGAGATGACGACCAACAATAGCAGCGTTGCGGTCAGCAACACCACGGTCAATGTCAATAGCGGCCTGACCGGCCTGGTTCAGGGCAATACCGACACTATCAATGCCGGTACGGGCTCGACCATCACGGTCAACGGCACCGGCAATACGGTGAACTCGGAGAGCGGGTCCGTTACCCTGTCAGCGGCGAATGCCAGCCTGACCCTGGTCGGCGCCGGCAATACGCTGTCGGCGACCGGTAGTGGCGATACCTTGGTCGTTTACGGGGACGGCACGACAGTATCGGCCAACGGCACCGCCATAAATGATGAATCCGATACTATGCTGACGATCAGCGGCGCGTCCGACAATATCAGCGTCAATGTCGGCGGCGCCACTGTCACGTCGAGCGGCAATACCATCTTCTTCAGCGACTCGAACCTGACCGGGACGATCAACGGGACCGGCAATTCGATCGCCGACTACGGCGGCGACGCACTAACCGTGACCAATAGCGGCAACACGACCTATCTGCGGTCCAGCGGGTCTTCGGTGTCGACCAGCACTTCGAACGTGACGTTCGATACGGCCAATGTGTCGGGCTCGGTGAATGGAAACGGCGACAACGTCAATATCACAGCGACCGGTGTAACGGAGACTCTGACCGGGTCCGGGGACATCACCTGGATCCAGGCGACCAATGCCGTGGTCGATGCCAGCAACACGACGACCGCGATCGTTACTGCCAATGTCACGGCGACGATCAGTGGCTCGGGCAATAGTGATTTTGTCCGCGCCAGCGGCGATGTGCTGAACGACAACGGCGCGACCGTTGTATTCGATACGGCGTCTGTGTCGGCTTCGGTCAATGCTACCTACGACAATATCGAAATCACGGGGACCAATGTTACCGAGACGCTCACGGGGGTCGGGGACATCAACTGGATTTCCGCGACCGGCGCCGTGGTCAATGCCAGCAATTCGACGACGGTCATCGATGCCGCCAATGTCGCGGCGACCGTCAATGGCTCGGGCAATAACGACTATGTCCGCGCCAGCGGCGATACGCTGGTTGCCAACAGTTCGACCCTCATTTTCGATACGGCGAATGTCAATGCGGCCGTCAATGGCAATGCCGATACGGTCAATGTCACAGGCGCCGGCATAACCGTCAACGCCGATCTGACCAATTCAACGCTGAACGGCAGTAACTTTGCAGCGTTCCTGGGGGCGGCCAATACGACCGATACGGTCAGCAGCGGCAGCGGCGACACCGTATTCGTGCGCGCCACGGGTGTGACCTTGAACACCAGCAATACCGTAACCGTCTTCGATCTTGCCAATGAAACAGATACGATCGCAGGCTCGGGAAATGGTGATTATATCCGTGCCGGCGGGATCACGCTCAACGCCAGCAACTCGAGCATCAATTTCGACACCGCGAACGTCTCGGCTTCGGTCAATGGCTCAAGCGATACCATCAACGTATCGGCGAGCGGCACCACGATCAGTACGAGTTCTTCGGTCATCAATCTGTCCGGGACCGGCGAGACGCTGACGCTCAACGGCGCCGGCAATACGATCAATGCAGGAACCGGCAATACGCTGAACGTCACGGGCGACTGGGAGTACGGGTCGTACAACTATGTCTCTCTGTCGTCCGGGACCTTGAATCTCAGCGCAAATTCGAACTCGGCTTTTACCGGCAGCAACAACCAGATCAATGTCGGTAACGGCAGCCTTCTGAACGTCCAAAGCGGCAATGCCAATACGGTATCCGCCGGTATTAGCGACAACCTCTGGACCTCCGGGACGAACGGCACCTTCTCGGCGACGAATTCGACCCTGACCGTGAACGTCGCCGGTGCTACCGAAAGCGTTTCCGGCACAGGTAATGTGGTCGTCGTCTATCAAGGCAACGACACGATCAATGCCAGCAATACAGCGTTCCAATTCATCACGACCGATATCGGCCTGGTGGTTAGCGGCAACAACGACACGATCAGCCTGGAAAGTGAAGACGCGATATATGTCTACGGCACCGGCGATGTCCTTAGCGGCAACACCTACAATCTCGCTCTTGAGCAAAACAGCACGACGACCACGGTCAATGGCGGGACGGCCGTTACGGCCTATGTCTGGGCGACCGGCGACACGCTTAGCATGAGCAACAACACCGCTGTTTTCAATGTAGCCAATGTTTCAGGCACGATCAGCGGTTCAGGTAACAGCGATTATATTCGCGCCAGTGGCGTGACGCTCAATGCCGGCAATTCGAATGTCTACTTCGACACGGCCAATGTGTCAGCCTCGGTCAACGGCAACAGCGACACGATCGATCTGACGCAGGCGGGCGACACGCTGGACGTCGCAGGTGCCGGCAACACGATTAACGCCGGAACGGGCAACACGATCACGCTCACGGGCGACACCGAATACGGGTCGTACAACTATGTCTATCTGTCGTCCGGCACATTTAACCTCAGCGCCAACTCGAATTCGATTTTGAACGGCAGCAACAACCAGGTTACTGTCGGTAACGGCAGCCTTCTGAATGTCAACAGCGGCAATGCCAATACGGTGTCCGCGGGCAGCAGCGAGAACATCTGGACCTCGGGCACGAACGGTACCTTCTTGGCGACGAACTCGACCGTGACCGTCAATGTCGCCGGCGCGACCGAGAGCGTTTCCGGAACGGGCGACACCGTCGCCATCTATCAGTCCGGCGATACGATCAACGTCAGCAACAGCGCCGTCACCTTCATGTCGGCGAATATCGCCGCGACCATCGTCGGGGCCAACAACACGGCCTCCATCACCACGAGCGGCGACACGCTTAATCTGTCCGGTTCCGGCGACAACGTCACCCTGTCGAGCGGCGGCACGATCAATCTGACCAACGGCACCTCCCTGACGGTCCACGGTACCGGCGTGACGGTCAATGCCAGCAATGCGACCATCTACGAAGGCAATACCTCGACGGTGACGGTCAACGGCACGGGCGACACGATCGTACACCTGGGCGTGGCGCCGATCGTGTTCGACCTGAACGGCGACGGCCTGGAGCTGACACCGGTCGGCGCGTCCGACGTCATCACGACCGCCAGCAATGGCGCCCTGACCCGGCTGGGCTGGGTCGGACCGACCGACGGCGTCCTGGTCACCGACCGCAGCGGCAACGGCCAGTACAACAGCGTCCAGGACATTTCGTTTACCCAGGACCTGGCCGGGGCGCAAACCGACCTCGAAGGCCTGGCCGGCTGGGATACCAATGGCGACGGGGTGATCAACGCCCAGGACGCCGGTTGGTCCAAACTCAAGATCTGGGTGGACAGCAATGGCGACGGCGTCGTCGAGTCCGGCGAGCTGTATAGCCTGGCGCAACTCGGCATCACCTCGATCAACCTGACGCGCACCCTGACCGGTGTCGATCCCACCGACACCAGCGACAGCTATGATTCCGCCACCTCGACGTTCACGCGAAGCGATGGCTCGACCGGCACGACCTATGACGTCACCTTGGGCCAGCAGGTCCTGGCGGCGCCAGGGTGGCAATCGTCGACGGCCTCGACCTGGGGCCCGCTGACCAACCTTGGCCAGATCGGCGCCTTGAGCAACGCCCAGGCGGCGCGATTGGGCACGACCACGGCCGGCGACATCAATTATACCGGCATAAACGGCCTCGATCCCGCGACGGCGGCGATCTGGTCCGACTTCCTGACCCCGGCGGCCGATGCGGCGCGCAAGGCGGCCCAGGCGACGGGCCAGATCGGCGACACCAGCTGGATGCAGTCCTCGTCGGTCAGCGTGACCGACCCGAACCGCGGCGCGACCAATGTGACGACCCAGCGCTTCCAGGTGCTGGATCTCGATCTGACCGGGGCGGGGCCGACCACGGTGGAGTCCGCCGCCAGCGCCGTCAAGCTGGACGTCAATCTGACAGGCACACCCTATAGCACAGGCTGGGTGGGGCCGAGCGACGGGCTGCTGGTGGTCGATGCGGCCGGTGACGGCAATATCGACGCGGCGACCGAGGCGACCTTCCAGAGCTGGGTGCCCTATGCCAAGACCAGTCTGCAGGGGCTGGCCGCCTTCGACACCAATGGCGACGGCATGATCGACGCCGGCGACGCGGTGTTCAACAATCTGCGGATATGGACCGACAGCAATGGCGACGGCGTGTCGGAACCCGGCGAACTCCAGAGCCTTAGCCAACTCGGCATTCAGTCGATCTCGCTGAAATCCGACACCGCGACGGTCGACGACAAGCAACTGGACGAGAACGAGATCCTGACGACCTCGACCGTGACCATGGTCGACGGCACGGCGCGCACGCTCTACGATATCGCTCTGGGCGTCGACACCGGCCAGGACACCTCGTCGCCGACAAGCCCGACGACGCCGACGAGCACGCCCGCCCCCGCATCCGATCCGTCGTCCGGCCTGGCGGCGGCAAGCGACGCCAGCGCGGCCGCGGCTTCGACGACCACGCCGTCCGACACGCTGCACACCCCGCTGAATAGTGCCAGCGCGGGCGTGTCGGCGGCCAGTGCCGGCAGCGCGGGACCATCGGGCGACGTCGTCGTGGCCGACGCGGCCAATGCCTCGACCACGAATGGCTGGTGGGACAACAGCTCGGGCCAGAGCCTGTCGGACGCCATCAACAGCTTCAACGCGCCAAGCCATGCGACCAATGGGAGCGGGGCGCCGACGACGGAGGCCATTGACGCGGCGATGATTCAGCGGCATCTGCTGCTGCGTCAGGCGATCGCCGGCTTTACGATCCAGGGTTCGGCGCCCGCGGTCTTCGCCCGGCAGGGATCGCTGGATACCCAGGCGACGCTGGCGGCGGCAACAACGTCGCAGACCGTGACGTCACCGGCCTCAATCCCGGCCGGCATCGCGGCATAGGGCAGGAAACAGCATGCGTAGAACAGGTATCTCACATGAGTAAGCGCGCGGCCCCTGACAAGGGCGACACGGTCGAGGCCGGGACGACGGATTCACCGCACCCCGCGCAGATCAAGGCGGATCCGGCGCGCGCGCCGAAGACCGTCGCCCAGATGCTTGGGGAAATCGTCTGGCTGATGACCCAGTCGCCGGTGCACAAGCAGTTGTTTATCGGCGATCTGGAATGGTTCTGCATGCCCGCGATCCTGCTCGAGCAGTTCCGTATCTTCTACGGCCCGCAAACGCCGGCGGCAGTGGCCTTGTGGGCCAGTGTGTCCGACGATACCCACGCGCGCCTGATGGCCGGCGGCGGCAAGCTGCGGCCCGATGAATGGAAAAAGGGCGACCATCTGTGGCTGATCGAGCTGGTCGCGCCTTTCGGCGCCCAGGATGAGATCATGGCCGACCTGAAGGCCGGCATATTCGCCGGCAAGACGTTCCGTTTTCACAGTCTGAACGCCCAGGGGCAGCGCGTGGTCACGACCGTCGAACCGGCGGCCGCCACCGCCGTGAACTGAGCATAGTCGGGGGGAGGGGAGCCGCCATGAAACGCATCCTTTGCGCCGTTCTGTCCGTGCCGATTCTGGCCGGATGCGTCACACTGACAAAATCCGATATCGAGACCTTTTCCACCCAGATCGTCGGGAATGCGCTCGCGGCACCGCCGGCCGACCTGCGGCAGGCGGCCGACAAGGGGAATGCCGAAGCGCAACTCAGCTATTCGATCGTCTTGCGTTTCGGCCTGAACGGAACCCCGCCCGATGCGGACGCCGCGGATGCCTATCGGCGGCGGGCGCTCGCCGGTCTTCATTCCACCGATACCGCAATCTATGTGCCTCAAGGACGCAACTCCGGTTACACGCAGGTCGTCCCCATCACGCAACCCGACATTCCGCCTGTTATAGCCCAGGCGGTGGACACATGCGTCGATGCGTTGCAGGCGCACCGGAAGGCTGAAGACGTCACGACGCAATGCGGCGGGCCCGCGGACTATGCCCGCCTGGCCGATTCTTGGGCCCGGGCGCGGCCTTAGAGTGCGCCCGGTGCGTATTTTTTCGGTCAGCGTTTTCGCGCTTTCACTTGCGGTCACCCTGTCGCCGGCCGGCGGGGCCCGTGCCGAAACGCTTCAGGATGCGCTGATCTCCGCCTATATCGACAATCCCGCGCTTCAGGCGCAGCGCGCGCGTTTGCGGGTGACGGACGAGACCTACGTTCAGGTCCAGGCTGAGTTCGCGCCCACCGTGACCCTGCAGGGGCAAGGGACCTATGACCGCAACTGGGATTCGAAGGACACTCGGGCGGCGGAACGGACCTCCGCCACGCCCCTGCCGGACTACACCGAACAAAACAGCGGGTCGGGTTCGCTGGTCATCAGCGAACCCCTCTATAGCGGCGGCAAACTGGCGGCCGATCTGAAGGCGGCGGACGCCGACGTGCGGGCCGGCCGCCAGGCCCTGCGCACGACCGAAGCCAACACGCTCTACAATGTCGTCCTGGCCTATGCCGATATGCTGCGCGACCAGCAGGAGCTGGAAATCCGCAAGCTGAACCTGGCCGAACTGCAGCACGAACTGGAAGAGGCGAAAGCGCGCCTCAAGGCAGGCGAAGTGACGCAGACGGATGTCGCCCAGTCTCAGGCCGAGCTCGATGACGAGCAGTCCTTGACTCAGCAGGCCTCGGACCAGGTGGAGATCAGCCGGGCGAACTATGCCGCCGCCGTCGGCCACAAGCCCGAGGGGTTGGCGCCGCTGCCCGAACTGAAGGGCCTCCCGGCGACGATCGACGATTGCCTTAAGGCGGCGGAGCGCGACAATCCCGATCTGGGGCAGGCCTTGTGGACCGAAGCCGGGTCACACGCGCGGATATATTCGGCCAGGGCCGCCCTGCGGCCGACCATATCGGCGCAGATTCAGGCCGGCTATCAGGGGCCGTTATCCCCCTACGATCCGCGCGCCCTGGGCCGGCAGGTGAGCGCCACGGCCAATGTCGTCGTACCCCTCTACTCCGGTGGCCTGATCCAGTCGCAGGTCCGCCAGGCGGTCGATCAGAACGCGGTTGACCAGATGAGTGTCGAAGACACCCATCGGACCGTGACCCAGACCCTTCTGACGTTGTGGGCCGAGCGGCATACGGCCCTGATGACGATCGATGCGGAATCGCGTCGCGTCGCGGCGGCCAAGGTCGAGTTCGAGGGCATGCGCAAGGAATATAGCGCCGGCGAACGCTCGACGCTCGACGTGCTGACGGCGGAGGAGACGCTGCGGGACGCCGAAATCTCCGTGGAGTCGGCCAAGCACGATGCCTATGTGCTGGGCGCCGGCATTTTGCAAAACATGGGTTGGCTTGAGATGCGCAATCTGGTCGATGGCCTTCGACCCTATAATCCCGCCGCCCATCTGGAAAAAGTCATGCCGGCCGGTGTGCCGTGGCAAAAGCCATTGGAAGCACTCGACGATTCGGGTTCGCGCACCGTGAAGCCGATGTCGGTTACCGGCGGCAAATAGTTGCCGCGGCCGTCTTTAGGTCGGCCGAGGGCTGGCTTAACGTGAGCGGGCGCGGTCATGACCTTGCGAGCGTCTCAGACCATAAGTTTATGTATTTAAGGGATTTTCCTAAAGGGAAATAGCGATTCTACCAAAGCTATGTCGATCTAAGCGTCTGTGGATGTCATCAAACGGGTCTGGTGCCGGCTACAGGAATCGAATAGGAGAAATAACCATTTGAATTCAGGTCTTTAAAAGAAGTCAGTTTTTAAGCTGACCCCCAAATTGTCCCCAGAATTATTTTTCTGCCTGAGTTCGATTCTTTGTACGGGAATGGAGAGGGAAAAACAAACCAAATTTGAACGGTAGCAAACTACCACGAACATCCAAGGATAACCGCTAAGAATGTCGATGTCTATTGTCCCAATGACGCGATTCGTTTTGGGCTCGCCCCTGAGCATCCGAGTTAGTCGCCGTAGCTGGCAATATCATTGCCGTCTCGGGTCAATAGCCTCATCAGCTTCGGATGGATGAACAGCTTTTCCTTGCCGGCGTCCACCTCAGACAGCACGCCGATATCGACTAACTGCTTCAGATAGACCGATGCCGTCTGCCGCTGGGCAATATCGGCTTCGACGAGGTTGGCAATCCGGCAATAGGGCTGCTCGAAAATGAGGCTGACCAATTCATGGCTGTAAATCTTGGGCAGGCGATCACGCACAAAGGCCGCCGTGTCCTGTTGCAAATCTCGGATCGCCGCGATTTTGGCGATCGTCCAGGTAGCCGTCTCTTCGACGCCTTTCAGGATGTATAAAATCCAGTCCTCCCAGGCTTGGGATTTTGTGACAGCCAACAAGAGCCGATAATAGTCTGCCTTATGCTGGATGATGTAGCGGCTAAGGTAGAGGATAGGCAGCGTTAGGAGGTCTTCTTCGATCAGGAAAAGGCTATTTATTACGCGCCCAGTCCGGCCGTTGCCGTCCGTAAAGGGATGGATCGCTTCAAACTGATAGTGACCAATCGCCATACGGATAAGCGGGTCAATGTCGGTTTCGTTGTGCAAAAACCGCTCCCAATCGGCGAGGATATCTCGCAACCTGTCTTCGCCCTCTGGCGGTGTGTAAATGATTTCCCCTGTTGCGTCGTTTTGAAGCTTCGTGCCTGGTACCCGGCGCACGCTCATATCAATGCCTTTGATCAGGCTGCAAATCTGCTCGGCGGTTCGCGTCGTCAGGGGATGGCCCTTTAGCGCCTTGAAGCCTTCGGCCAGGGCGCGGCGATAGCGCAAGGCTTCCTTGGTTGCAGGATCGGCGGTGGCATCGTCGCGGTTAACATGGCGAAAAAGCTCATCTGTCGTGGTGACGATATTTTCGATTTCGGAACTTGCGCGCGCTTCCAACAAGGGGAGGGTGTTGATCAGCATGGCCTGGTTGGGGATTAGCTCCGCGGCCTGCTTCAGTTCACCCAAGGCGGCGCGGGCGGCAATGCACTGCTTAAGCACTGCGCGCGTTTCGACAATCTCGACCTGCGGCGGCAAAGGGGGCAAATCATTGTAGGGCCGTTCAGGATGCCAATTTTTCGCTGCCATGTTCATTTTTTCTGATATTTCGACACATTGTTTGGTTATGTCGATATCATCGACACGTCAATATAATGTGTCGAATTAATGGGATTGTATCGACATATAAAAGGATGCGTCGATATTTTTGGCGTTTGCAACGAATGGCCAATTGTCTCGTCACTGCCGAGACAATTGGCCGGCTGGCTCGCATTCCGACACGGTCACCCGCACCTGTAAATGTACCGGGTGCCATTAAGCTGAACGTCGCCGTACTCAACGCTCAAATCGCGGGCGATGGCGTCGTAATCAATGTAGTTTCGGAGAGGCTCCGGTATCTCGCCATAGAGCCCTTCATCGACAAATTGCGCCGCGAGGTCGGCAAGGCTGTCGGTCTGATAAAGGTCAACCTCGAACTGATCCGGCACGTCGTCGCCGAGTGAGAATTTATAACCAGCCTCGCCCACGGCGATAATGATCTTGATTTTGTCGTGCTCGCTCCAGTCGGTCACGGCTTCAAAGAAGGCCTCATGGTTCGCCTGGTTGACGTTCAGGGCCTCGAACAGCTTGACGTCTAGGTAGTCGCCGTCAATGAATTGAATTTCAAACTCTTCAACAGGCTGGCCGTAGTCATTTTTCAGCTTCACGGCCTTAGCGGAATACTCCGACGCCGTGTCGAAATAAAAGCCTCGCGCGCTGATGTCGTAGGGCTGGGCAAACAGTGTGGTCATGGTCATTTCCCTCTTCGGCTTTGGGTTGCGCATAGCAACCCTTGGCTCCCGCCGAGGGTGGGGGTAGCAAATGCAAGGGCGATCAAGGCCGAGGGGTATCACCCGCCTGCACAGAGCGTAGCGAAGGAAGGCAGGGGATACGGCCTTGATCGTTCATCGAAGACCCTTGCGTGCGCGAGGGGCAACGCCCCTTAGGAATCTTTGAGGGCGGCCTGCACGACTTCAACAACTGGTGTTCACTAACGCCGCGTTGAGCTTATATCTGCGACTGAACCCAATTGAAACCTCGACTGAGGTGTCCACCAATTAACAACTTCCCAACTCGTAGACACGCGTGTAGCGTGCAGCCTCTCTCGCCCGCGTATATATTTTGTATCGGACATTTTAGAGGTCATATGTTCTGCATTCTTCACATCACCGATTTGCACCGGGCGAAAGGTGATCCAATTTCGAACGCGGAACTTATTTCGGCGTTGGTAAGTGATCGCGATCGATACATTCATGAAGACCCACCGATAGCTCTCCCTCAGGCGGTCATCGTAAGTGGGGACGTGATTCAGGGTGTAACGTTGGGCCACCCTGATCCAGATAAGGAGCTTGCGGACCAATACGATTCAGCAAATGACTTCTTAGCAGAGTTGGCAGATCGCTTCTTGGCCGGGGATCGGTCAAAAATCATTATCGTTCCGGGGAACCATGACATCGATTGGAATCGCGCATTCGCAGCGATGGAAAAGGTTGGAGCAGGCCATATGCCGAATAGCCTACCCGGTGCCCTTTATGAGCCAGGGTCGCCCTATCGATGGAACTGGAAGGAAAGAGAGCTTTACGTTGTCAAGGATGAAGCCGCTTATGTACAGCGGTTTGCGGCTTTTTGGAATTTCTTCGAGCGATTCTATGAAGGGGTACCCAACCTACTTCGGGTTAGTCCCTGGTCAGACGCAAACCTCTTTAGCTTAGATGATGGCAGGATTGGCGTCGCAGCTTTCAATTCTTGCGCCCGCAACGATTGTTTCGCCTTTGAAGGTGAGATTCCACGTGACGTAATTGCACGTTCCCATTTGGATCTAAAGCAACTCGGACCTTGGCAGCTTCGAATTGCAGTCTGGCACCATGATATAGAAGGGCCGCCCCATCGCTCCGATTACATGGACCCTGATATTGTTCGAGGCATGATAGGACGTGGTTTTCGTCTTGGTCTTTACGGACACCAACACCGCACGCAGATTACCCCGCAGCATGCCTATTTGCCAGACAAAGAGACCATGGCGATAGCGAGTGCTGGATCGTTGTGTGCCGGTGCTCGCGAACTCCCGACCGGCGCTCGGAGAGGTTACAGCATTATAGAGATTGCTGACGACTACTGTAAGGCCCGTGTTCATGTAAGAGAAATGGCCTTTGCCAATCTTTTTTCTCGAGCCAATCTTGCAAGCTTCGGTGGTCTGAGTTTTGCCGACCTTGAATGGACGAAGCCTGTTGATGCTGGCGGGCGCCCGGAAGATGCAACACGCGAAAAGCGCGTTTCAGTTCTAAGAGAAGCGGAACGCGCACTCATGGAGATGCATGATCCGGTTGAAGCACTTCGACTACTGAGCGTTTTCGACATTTCCACCGACGCTTTTGCCAGGCGTCTAACAATCCAGGCCGCTGAAACCATCCCCGATTGGGATAAAATAATCGCGGCGATTTCTGAACCGCAGTCAATCGAGGAACTCGTTCTTGCTACCGTCTCTTATATTAGGCGGGGGGACCCTGATGCTGCAAGCACGTTACTGTCAAAACACGCCCCGCGACTGGAGTTACCTGATACAATAAAGGATGATCTGATGAACCAAGTGAATCTGAAAAAGCGGGTAATGTCATGAGTACTGTAACAAGCGACGCGATTCCCTTTAGCGTCGATATTAGCAGGATGATTGAGCTTCTTGCTTCGCAAATTTATCCTTCACCTTTCGCCCTGTTGCGCGAAAATGTCCAAAATGCATTTGACGCGATTATGCTTCGAAAGCACTTAGGCCAAGATTTCGAACCTTTAATTGAGGTGACCATCCAACCCTATGAAATAAGGGTTTCGGACAATGGCATTGGAATGTCTCGTCAGGAGTTGCGTGATCATTTTTGGCGCGCTGGCTCAAGCTCCAAAAACAACGATGAAGCCCGAGCGGCTGGCGTGGTAGGGACGTTCGGAATTGGCGCTATGGCAAATTTTGGCATCGCTAGTCGCCTCGAAGTGGTGAGTGAAAGCGCTCGGACGCCGGAACGCACGCGTTGCACCGCTGAGCGCGCAACTTTATCGGTCACAGACGATTGTATCCAATTTACACCTGAAGTCTCGGCGGGACAGCCTGGCAGCACCGTCATTGCAACCATGCAAGCCGACCGACCGTTAGATGTGGCCCAAGCCATAACCTATATCAGTGACTTCGTTAGATTTGTAGAACTGCCCGTCCACGTGAACGGAAACCTTATAAGCCAAACCCCGCTCGATCTGGCGGTGCCTGAGCTTTCCGCAAGTTGGCGTTGGACTTCGCAAGATGTTACGATGAATAGCGAACTTGTGGCCAACGTCGTCCTAACTGGCGCCGGCTCTGGCGAGGTCCGGGTCGACTTATCAGAGATCAGGTTCGGAGGGACACTAATTCCTGGCAGGTTGATTTTGCGGCAGGGGGGCGGGGCGCTTCGAACATATCGCAGCAGGTTTGGTTTGGCCGCCGCTTCCATCCCATCAGTTTACCAACTAGGCGGCGTTGCCGATTTTCTGTTGTTGCAACCTACTGCGGGTCGAGAAGCACTGACAACACAAAGCCAGGAGTTCCTAAACCGATTTGCGGCACCCGTCGATGCGCTTATCTCAGAGCAGCTTGCGAAGCGACCTGAAGCAAACGTCAGCCAAACCTTCATCAACTGGGTAAGCGCGCGGGGCAGGTGGGACTTGTGCGGGATGTTGCGGGCGAGGGTCGATCCTGGCGATTCTGCAACGCTAAAAGAACTTGCTGAGAGGAGCAGTGATAGACCCATTCTTGTCTATGGAGGTTCCGACACTAGCACTATGGGACATGCATCCTCAGAGCGTCCTGTCGTGCAATTGGCTCGCAACGCTCAGCGGCGACAGTGTGAGCAGGGTTATTTGAGCTCATACGGGAAAATCGAATTTTTATCCGATGAGCCTAAAGTCCTGAAGAAGCTCGCGCCTAGTGATCTCAGCATGGCGCAGACATCTTTATTATTTCGGTTGGCCGAGATCCTAAACTCAGACTATTTCTTAGCTGCTGAACTAGCTTTCGGAACAATTTCCCATGGGCTTCCAATCCTAGCTCAGGGCAAAAGCCCCGTATCCATTACATTGGACCCCAATGCTGCAAATGTGGCTGTAATGCTTCAGATTTATCAGAAGGAATACGGTGCTTTCGGCCATATGGCTAAGGACTTTGTCCGCAATGTGATTTTCCCCAAAGTATCTAGCCTCGTACCAAGCGCAACACGCCAGGGTTCCGAAGCGTTTCTCAAGACCTTGCAGCGCACGCGAGACGTATTTGAATATGAACGCGCGGACCTCGAAAATCTAACCTCGCTGTGGAAAGACTACCTTGACGGCAAGATATCGATGCAGCAGGCGGCAGCCAAGGCAACAGCTGTTAGGCGCAGCTATCAAGTAATTGATCCAGCCACAACAGGTCGCGTGCGCGATGTCGTTCCCGACGTAACTGAGGTGAGGCACGAGTCGGCGGTCGAAGAGGAAAATCCCAATCTTGAAGCTTTGCCACCTATTCAGCGTACCGACATTGCTACGGACCGAAAATTGTTAACAATTGAAGAGCCGGATGTGCCGCTGAAAGGCTATCGCTGCTTCCTAGCTATAAGTAAAAGAATTCGAGAAGAACGTGGCGAGTTCTTTTTGCAGCCGCACAGAACCTCGGTCGTATGGGGGGGGCAGAAGGCACTGTTTATTTTTGAACATCAGTCTGGAGAAGTGGGGCTATATTATGATGTCCAAATGAGTGAACCTGTTTCATCAACCTCTGGTGGCGGAGCTTTTGAAACATGCACTATTGTGATGAAGAATCAAATATTTATCCCAATTCCTGAAGACGTTAGAGGTGCTTTTCTTCCGACGGCAGGTGAGACTAAAAGGCTAGAGGTGAGGTGCGATTTACTTTACATAGACAAAACACGGTAAAGTAAAAATTGTCTCTTTTGGAGGCGCGGTTCCAGTTTGAACTGTCAAGTGACTCTTGACTGTTCGTAGTTCGCTGTTCGCCGAGATTTCGTGACAACTTGCCCGTTCCGCAGAATGCGTCTATCCCAAACGGCGATAAACAATCTGCAGGGGTAGTGGTTAGTGAACGTTTTTGAACTAGATCAAAGCCTGCTTTCAGATTACGAGCGGTTCGCCCGATCCTTCACGAACATTCGCGCCGAGGATATCCGCAAGCAGGTCGACGGCATCTACAGTAGCGGGCGGTATTGGCCCGACCCTCTGGTAACGGTTAACCCCCATTTCGAGCCCGGCCGCGACGTCAACCAATTGGTCAGCGAAGGCCTATTGCATCCACATACAGCGTCGGTCTTCCGCGTGGGTGGCGCCCCTATTAGGCTCCACAAACACCAGGACCAAGCTGTTACCAAGGCTAAGGTCGGCAAGAGCTTCGTTGTCACGACCGGCACCGGTTCGGGCAAGTCACTCTGCTTCTTCATACCAATTATAGACGCCGCGATACGGGGACGCCTTGCCGGGGAGCCACGCCGGACCAGAGCCATTATCGTCTATCCGATGAACGCCTTGGCTAACAGCCAGTTGGGTGAGATCAGAAAATTTGTCATTCAGTCGGGTCTCCCCGAACACCTTCAGCCGACCTTTGCTCGCTATACCGGTCAGGAAAGCGCCGAAGAAAGGGCAGCCATCCGGGAACTCAAGCCAGATGTCATCCTGACCAACTTTATGATGCTCGAACTGCTGATGACACGACAAAAGAGTGACGACAAAGCGGTCCTGGCCAGCGCCGAAGGTTTGGATTTCATAGTCCTGGACGAACTTCACACCTACCGTGGCCGCCAGGGTGCCGACGTGGCCATGCTGATGAGACGCGTTCGAGATCGCCTTTCGCCCGAGTCACCTTTGCAATGTATAGGCACGTCCGCCACGATGGTGAGCGAAGGCACGTCCTCTGACAGGTCTGAGACGGTCTCGCGTGTGGCAAGTCGGTTATTTGGCACTGACATTGGCCCCGATGCCATTATCGAGGAAAGCCTTGAGCGCGCGACCCAGAAGGATATGAAAGCCCACAATCTCGGCGCTGCGCTTCACCGTGCGATCGACGAAGACATCCCCGAACTGATGACTGACGCCGAACTCTCGGCCCATCCGCTGGCGGTATGGATAGAGTTGTCGATCGGCCTGGACGATGGCCTCAAACTCGCGCGAAAGAAGCCAATATCGCTGGAACTGGCCGCCGACATTCTAGCTGAGGACTCAACGCGCCCGCGCCATCGCTGCCTACTCCAGCTCCAGAAAATGCTGTCAATCATGGCGTGCCCCGCCAACGAGCGAGGTGGGATAGGTGACAGGGCTTTCCTTGCGTTCAAACTTCACAGGTTTATTTCGGGGGCCGGCGAGGCCCACACGACACTGAAAGCACCCGGTGATCGCAATGTGACAGTTGATTCCCAGGCCTTTGACCCGTCCGATCCGTCCGCACGGCTTTATTCGACGTACTTTTGTCGTGAATGTGGCCAGGAATATCACCCGGTGACTCTAACGGACGAAGGAGGCCACCGGGTGGCCTTGCCGAGGTCTCTGGACGAAGTCTTACTGGATGACCACGACAGCGGCAATGAAGCCGGCTACCTGATGCTAGAGCCGACCTGGGATGACCAGTTTCGTTTCGGTTATAAGCCTGAGGACTATCCAGAAGACTGGCAGGAGGTGTCACCAAAAGGGGCAATTCGCCTAAAAGCCACGAAACGCGATGCCGAAATCAGATCGGTGATTGTAGCCCCAGACGGCGTTATTGGCGCCGAAGGCTTACCAGCTGCTTTCTTGCCAGGGAAACTCAGGCTTTGCCCCACCTGCGGACATCAGCCCACCGAACGACGCGAGTTCAACAAAATCGCCAGCCTCTCGGCCGAGGGACGGTCTTCGGCGACGACACTCCTGGTTTCTAGCGTCCTACGCTGGATGAACCGCTCCGGCACGACTATTCACGAAGATAAGCGAAAGCTGTTGGCCTTCACTGACAATCGCCAAGACGCTGCCCTTCAGGCCGGCCACTTCAACGATTTTCTGTTTGTTTCCCTCCTGCGGGGAGCGACCCTGGCCGCTGTCGCTGCTGCCGGGCCTGACGGTCTCAGCCAGGATGTGTTCGGAGCCCGCGTGCAGGATATGCTCGGCTTCAGGCCGTCAAACCCTGATCAACGCGCGGAGTGGATGGCAGAACCAGACGCAAAAGGCGGCTCCGCAACCGACGCGGAGCGAGCCCTTGGGCGCGTCCTGACCTACCGCGTGTGGTGCGATCTGCGGCGCGGGTGGCGATACACCAACCCCAACCTGACGGACCTTGGTCTCATTGCAACGGTTTTCCCCGACATTGCGGGCGCGGCTGCCGACGAGACCGAATATGTCGATGCGCCACAGGTCTTGAAAGACCTGCCGCCCTCAGAGCGCGAAGCACTGTTGACGACCCTGTGTAAATTCTTGCTGGAAGGCCTTTGCATTAGCGCAGACGTGCTCCAGGCTACGGAACTGGACATCCTGATGAGCCAGGCACGCGACAGGCTGCGCGATCCTTGGGGGCTCGGCCGGGCGGAAAACGCCAGGTTTGCAGGCGCCTTGGTCGTTGAGGCACCCAGGAAAGCTGATACCCGGCTCCAGGATGAACGCATGATACTTCGGGCGGGGCCGCAGTCGGCGCTAGGCCGCGCCATCAACCGACCACGCTTCTGGGGTGGCAAACGCCTGAAGGCGGACGCCTACCGTGAAGTCTTACAAGCTCTCCTCCAGGCAGCCAGGGCCTATGGTGTTGTCAAATCTGTCTCGACGGCACTCGATGTGTCTGGTTGGCAGTTATCAGAGAACGCCATCCGGCTTGTTCCGGCCAGTGGCGAGGATGGTCGCAAGAAAAACCCCTTCTATTCAGATCTGTATCGGACAATCGCCAACTCTCTTACCAACAAGCAGTCAACTTATTTCGGTCTCGAAGGCAGGGAACACACCGCGCAGGTCGATCAGGAACGTCGGGAGTGGCGTGAGTGGCGGTTCCGCTGGGAGCAGCCGGACAAGGACAATGTGCAGAGAGAGCGTAACAAGCTGCGAGAGGCGGGTGAGCCTACCGTCTTCCTCCCAGCCTTGTTTTGCTCACCGACCATGGAATTGGGGGTCGACATATCGGCGCTAAACGTCGTCTATATGCGCAACGTCCCGCCAACACCTGCCAACTACGCCCAACGGTCAGGTCGGGCAGGGCGGTCTGGTCAGGCAGCCTTGGTCGTTACCTACTGTTCTGCCGGTGGCCCTCACGATCAATATTATTTCTCAGACCCGGCCAAGATGGTCAGCGGTGTGGTTCGCGCGCCCACGCTGGACCTGGCCAATAGGGACCTAGTCACCTCGCACCTCCAGGCTGTATGGATGGCGGCGGTGGAATGTGCCATAGACCCAGCAATCCCCAAGGTTCTAGATCTGCACAAGCCAGGTTTGCCGCTTGATGCGGAGATACTAACCGTCGTCGGTGACCAGGCACGACAACCCAAAGCACGTACTGCCATGCAAAGGTTGGCAGAAAGTGTTCGCGGCGAACTAGATGCGGCCAACGCAGCCTGGGCGTCTGATCTCGATCAGTTTGTAGATGATGTTGCTGACGGTGCCGCCAATGCCTTTTCCAAGGCCTTCGACCGTTGGCGCGACCTTTACTATAGTGCCAAGGCACAGCTCGACTCGGCGCATCGCCGTTCCGACATGGTGGGGCTGTCGCGAGGCGAGCGTGAAGAGGCACGCAGTGATTACAATAGTGCGGTTCGGCAGATTGCCATCCTTGAGACGGGTGGGACGGGGGGCTCATCCGACTTCTACTCCTATCGCTACCTGGCCACAGAAGGCTTCCTGCCCGGCTACAACTTCCCCCGCCTGCCTCTTTATGCCTTCGTGCCAGGACAGGGATCATCTGGCGCCGCCATGCTCCAGCGAGCACGTTTCCTCGCCATCTCTGAATTTGGGCCTGGCAGCCTTATCTACCACGAGGGCAGGGGCTACCGCGTTTACAAGGCTAAACTTAACGCCAGCAACCGCGCCGAGGACGGAGCCAAGCTCGCGACGTCCGAGCTTTATATTTGCGAAACCTGCGGCGCTGCCCATGAGAAAGAAGTTGATCTTTGCCATGTCTGCGGTGCCGCAATGGCTGGTATTCATCCCATACGTAACCTGCTGCGTATTGAGAATGTCGAAACCAAACCGGCTGAGCAGATAACGGCGAATGACGAAGAAAGGCAGCGCCGGGGCTTTGACATTCAGACTGTCTTCTCGGCTCGAAAAGGGACTAGCGCGACCGTATTCCAGGCATTCGAAGCCCGCGACGACGATGGTCCGGTCTTGAATGTCAAATATGCGCAGAGCGCCTTAATTAGCCGCATCAACAAAGGACTGCGCCGTCGAGCAAAAGAAACCCAACCTGGCTTCTCGCTGGACCCGACCACGGGGCGTTGGGTTGCCAGCAAGGGCGACGATGACCTGGACGAAAATCCAACAAGGGCATCGACCCAGCGAGTCGTACCGATCGTACAGGACGTAAAAAACACTGCCCTTATCAGCCTGGGCAGTTCCGAGCTCAGCGACTCGGGCATGGCAACTCTCCAGCACGCGTTGACGCGAGGCATGGAAATCGTCTTCCAACTGGAGGAAGGTGAAATCCTGACCGAGCCGACCCCGTCGCGCGGCAATCGGAAAGCCATCCTGGCCTATGAGGCGACTGAGGGCGGCGCTGGTGTGCTCGGTCGGTTCGCGGCCGAACCCAAGGCGGTGGCAGATGTTGCGCGGGTCGCGCTCGGCTTGATGCACTTTGGCAACCTCGAAGAGGCAATCGCTGCCGCCGACCCAACGTTGTTAGAAAATGACGAAGCTGCACTGTGTGTGAAAGGATGTTATCGCTGCCTCTTGTCATATTATAACCAGACTGATCATCAGATCATTGACCGTCGCGATCAGGCTTTCCTGGCCGAGATGCTTAGAATGGCGCGATCGACCGTGGCCCCAATCATCCAGGCAGCACCGACTGATGACGTCTGGCTACAAACCTTCGAACGTTGGCAGTTGCCCCCGGCGGACACCAAGAAATTGGTTCTGGAGGGCGACACGGTCCCACACGTCTGGACCTCCGCTCTCGTTGCTGCCGTTTCCACCGAAACCGCTGAAATAGTGAAAGAACGCCTGCTCGGCCGGGGCTTTGAAATTGCCATACTGACCAATCCAGCCGATGCCGAACTGCGCGACCGCCTATGCTTTTTATTGGGAGCCAAGAAATGACCGCCCATTTTTCTCCCGGTGACCTGGTTCGTGCCCGCGGCAGGGAATGGGTCACCTTGCCTTCCCCTAAGGAGGGCTGGCTGGCTCTGCGACCTCTGTCCGGTGGCGAAGCCGACATCCAACTTCTGCATCCGGCATTGGAACTCGAAGCACCCCGACCCGCAACATTTGACCTCCCCACAACGGACATCGTCGCCACTCAGGACGGCGCACGCCTTTTGTCGGACGCCCTGAGGATGTCTCTGCGCCGGGGCGCGGGTCCCTTTCGATCGGCGGCGCGGCTAGCGTTCGAGCCACGTGCCTATCAACTTGTGCCCCTGCTTATGGCGTTGCGTATGCCCGCCATAAGGTTATTGATCGCCGATGATGTCGGCATCGGCAAAACGATTGAGGCAGGCCTGATCGCCCGCGAACTGATCGACCGTGGCGAGGCCGATCGTATGTCAGTCCTGTGTCCTCCGCACTTGGTCGAACAATGGGTCGAAGAGCTTAAGAACAAATTCGACATCGATGCCGAAGCCGTCACATCCTCGTCGGCGGCGCGGCTCGAACGCGGCCTCTTGGCCTCGCAGACTCTGTTCGATGCTCATCCTTTTACTGTCGTCAGCCTGGACTACATCAAGGCTAACAGCCGTCGCGCCAGCTTTGAGAGGGCCTGTCCTAACCTGGTCATCGTTGACGAGGCACATTCGTGCGTTGGCACGCACCAGGGGCGCCAGCAGCGCTTTGACCTTTTGAAGGAACTGGCCAATGATCAGGATCGTCACATGATGTTCCTAACTGCCACGCCCCACAGCGGCGACGAAGACGCCTTCGACCGCCTGTTAGGCTTTTTGGACCCGTCATTCTCTGGTGCCAGTCTGCAAACCCAGGCCACGCGTGAGAAGGTGGCGCGGCATTTCGTCCAGCGTCGACGGATCGATATCACGGGCAAAGACTGGGGTGAAACGCGCGTCTTCCCGAAACACGAATCTGCCGAACAAACCTATCCCTTAAGCGGTCCCCATCGTCAATTCCATGAAGCCGTAATCGACTATTGTCTGCATGTCGTTGAACGTGCCGGTGAAACCGAAGGCGCTCGGCGTTTGGCTTTTTGGGGCACGCTCGCCATGATGCGTTGCGTCGGATCATCACCGGCCGCAGCCTTGAGCGCCCTCAAAAACCGTCTGCGTGGCGATGCTGACCAATTGGTCGATCAGATTCTTGATGAAGATGATGAAGACAGCGACGCCAGTGATATCGAGTTTTCTTCAGGTTTGGAGACCTCGACACCACTTGGCGCTCTGGTAGCTCAGGCGGAGGCGTTGCAGAAGGAAAAAGACCCAAAGCTCGAAACCCTGGTCGGCCGCCTGAAGCCGATGATCAAGGACGGCGCCAATGTAGTCGTTTTCTGCCGCTTCATCGCCACGGCCCATCATGTCGCCGAACGCCTGCGTAAGGAATGGCCGAAACTGCGCATCGAATCTGTCACGGGTGCGCTGACACCAGATGAGCGGCGGGCACGTGTCGAAGAAATGGGAGCCAATGAACAACGCCTGTTGGTTGCCACTGATTGCCTGTCGGAAGGCATCAACCTCCAGAACCTGTTCGACTCGGTCATTCATTACGACCTGTCCTGGAACCCGACGCGGCATCAGCAACGCGAAGGCCGTGTCAATCGCTTCGGTCAACCGGCTCCCCTGGTGCGCACCATCATGATGCACTCGCCCGACAGCGCCATCGACGTGGCAGTGGTTGAGGTTATCCAGCGCAAGGCCGATCGTATCCGAGAACAGACGGGCATTGTTGTGCCGCTTCCAGAGGCCAAGGCCTCGATCGCCGGCGCGTTGATGTCCGAGCTGTTACGAAACAGAAAGAGCAAGACCCAGCTTGGGTTTGACTTCGGCGCGGCCATCGACGTCGAAGCGGCCACCCGCGATGTCGATCGGTATTGGAAAGATGCCGAGGACGGTGAAAAACGCTCACGTACAAGATTTGCCCAAAACGCCATTCGACCGGAGGAGGTCATCTCGGAATGGCAACGCTGGCGTGACGTCTTGGGCACGCCGGAAGAGGTCCGTCGATTTGTCAGCCGCGCCTTGAGCCGGTTCGGTTCGCAGTTAGTGAACACGCGCGCCAACACCTTCAAGACGGCGGTGTCGGAACTGCCCACAGCGCTCAAAGAACGCCTTGCGGCACGAGGACTGGAAGGCACGGTGCACTTGGGCTTTGAAGAGCCTGTCACGAGTGGCGCCACTATGGTCGGGCGTGCCCACGCACTGACGGGTACGCTGGCCGAGGCGTTGTTCGAAAGCGCGCTTGATCCCTCGTCAAATCCAGGAGCCAGTCTTGGCCGGGCGGGAGGCTGGCTTACGGCCGGTGTCCAAGAAGTGACCACGGTCGTACTGCTACGTCTGCGCTTCAAGCTGACGGTCTTGGGCCGTCAGGAGCGCATGCTGCTCGTCGAAGAGGCGCAGGCCCTGGCGTTCGGGTCAGGCGGCGCCGAAATCATCGCTGAGGGTGAGGCGGCGAGGGTTTTGTTGGAACAGGAAGCCGCTGGCAATCTGGCTGAGATGGCTCGCGACCGCGTCATCACTCGCTCATTGGAAGCCCTCGGCGGCACCTGGGTGCCGCCCTTGGCCGCCTTTGCTCAAGCCCGCGCAGCCACCCTTGAAGCCGACCATGGCCGTCTCCGTGTCGCCGGAGCCGGAGTTCCACGTGTGACGGTCGAAGCGGTCCTTCCACCGGATATTATTGGCGTCTTTGTTCTCGTGCCAGCCTCCTGATCCTGACCTACGCCCTGACCTGACAATTGAGACCTAATGGCCCGCCCCCGAAAAACTATCCAGACCTATGCTGCCCTCACGATCGAAGGAGCGCTTATCGCGCCGTCGCAGGTCGATCTCGTGGGTGCCATGACCGCCAAGAGCCAATCCGCTGCCGACTACGGCGTGCCCAAGGGGCTTGCCCTACGTGATGAGATTGCACGTTATTTCCGTATCGGGCAGGCTTTGTTCGCCGACTTCGCCTTAATCGTACCACCGACCGTTACCGGCACAGTCAAGTTCACAGAAAATTTTCTAAAAAATGTCCTGGGCTTTGACGACGTTGTCCGCACCGGCAGTCGAAGCCTGGGTGAGCGCCTTTATCCGGTGACGCTGGAGGCGCGGGCCGGTCGCGTTCCGATAATTGTTGTGCCGCCGGTCGATCGGGTGGATGGCGTCAGTACCTCCCTCGCTCATGACGGCAAACGTCGGTCCGCCGCCAGCGCCACCCAGGAATGGTTGAACGCGTGCGATGATGCCCTATGGGGCATTGCGACCAATGGCCACGCGTTGCGCATTTTGCGGGACAATGCCAGCCTCACTCGACCTGCCTATATCGAAGCCGATCTTCAGGAGATGTTCCAGAACGAAAACTTCGCTGACTTCGCCGTCTTCTGGCTTCTGGCCCATGCAAGCCGTTTCGGTGCTGCGCCGGCCCTACCGGGGGACTGCGCCCTGGAACACTGGCGCGATGCCGGTGAGAAGGTAGGCGAGACCGCGCGTGACGCCCTGCGCGATGGCGTTCAACAGGCCTTGGTCGTTCTGGGCACCGGCTTCCTGTCCAATGCCGCCAATACCGGCCTCCGCGGCAGAGTGATCAGTGGTGAACTCAGCCTGCCTGACTTCTACACCGAACTCCTGCGGCTGGTCTATCGCCTGATTTTCCTGGCTGTTGCCGAAGATCGCGATCTGCTGCATCCGCCGGGCACTGCCGCGGACACCCGGCGCCTCTATGCCGATGGTTATTCCCTGATGTCGTTGCGCGCGCGATCTGTGCGCCGAACTGCCTGGGACGTTCATCATGACCGCTGGGACGGCCTGGCCATTGTCTTTCGCGGTCTGGCGCGCGGTGAAAAACTGCTAGGGCTGCCGTGCCTCGGCGGCCTGTTTACACCGGAACTCATGCCCAATCTAGCTGGGGCACGCCTATCGAACCGCGCCCTCATGGAGGCTTTGTTTTATATAAATTGGTTGGCACGTGACGGCCGCATCACGCCCGTTAATTGGCGCGACATGGAAACCGAGGAACTTGGCTCAGTCTATGAAGCCCTGCTGGAATTGACACCGCGTATCCAGGATGACGGCGCTGCTTTCGGTTTCGCCGAAGGGGCTGAGACTAAGGGTAATAACCGAAAGACGACGGGTAGTTATTATACGCCCGACAGTTTGGTACAGGCCTTGCTCGACAGCGCTCTTGACCCTGTCCTCAATGCCGCCGAAGCTGGCGCCGAAGACCCGGCGGAAGCTCTGTTGAACCTGACGGTCATCGACCCGGCCTGTGGCTCCGGCCACTTCCTGCTGGCCGCTGCCCGCCGCATTGCCAAACGTGTCGCCAGTGCACGGTCTGGCGGCCTGGCCAGCGCCGAGGACCATCGCCATGCCCTGCGCGACGTCGTGCGCCGCTGCATCCATGGCGTCGACCGCAATCCCATGGCCGTCGAACTGACCAAGGTTGCTTTGTGGATCGAAACCGTCGACCCAGGTAAGCCGCTTGGTTTCTTCGACGCCACGATTCGCTGTGGCGACAGCCTGCTCGGTGTCTATGACCTTGAAGTCCTGCGCCAGGGTATCCCGGATGCCGCCTACAAGCCGCTGACTGGCGACGACAGGGATACGGCTAGATACTTTGCCAAGGTGAACAAGGCCGACAAGGAAGGCCAGGGCAGTCTGAACTTCGGTGGTAGTGGCGGTAGTCTGCCGGCAGCTCCCCCCATGATCGGCGCCGCCCGGCAATTACGCAATTTGCCAGAGGACACACCCGAACAGGTGATGGAGCGCGCCCGAGTATTTGCCGAACAGCGCGGCGACAGCCGGCTGTGGCAATGGAAGTTGGCGGCTGACCTATACGTCTCGGCTTTTCTTGTACCCAAGGTCGGCGGAGTGCCGGCGAGTGCGGGCAGTGCCATGATCGCGACCACGGGACAGGTCTGGGTCGCGTTAGACGGTAGGCAGCCACCACCACAATTGACCGCCAGAGCCATGGATATTGCGGCGGAGGCTCGTGCCTTCCACTGGCCGATCGAATTTCCTGATGTGATGGCGGCCGGTGGTTTCGAGGTCGTCCTGGGCAATCCTCCATGGGAGGTCATGCAGCTTGCTGAAGAGGAGTATTTCGCTCAGCGGCTGCCGGAGATCGCGTGCCTGCCGGGTGCCGCTCGAAAACGGGCAATTGCAGCCTTGGAGGGCGATAAGCCCGATTTTTTTACCGCCTACAAAGCTGAAAAAAGGCGTTTCGAAGGCGGAAATGAATTCGCTCGTGAAAGCGGTAGATTTGAGCTTTCCGCTAGAGGTAAAGTAAATACTTATGCGCTGTTCGCTGAGTTGTTCTCAACTCTCGCTGCACCTCGTGGCCGATCTGGTGTTATCGTGCCTCGAGGCATTTCCACCGATGCTACAACCGCAGCGTTTTTTGCGTCATTGATTAACACGCAGCGCCTTATATCCCTTATTTCATTTGAAAATGAGGAGTTCATCTTCCCTTCGGTACATCATTCGTTTCAATTTTGTAATTTGACTATCGGCGGTATTGGTTTTGAAATCCCTTCCGCGGAGCTCTCGTTCTTTCACAGGTCAGTGCAATCCATTCGGGATCCCGACCGAACGTTTGCGTTAACGCCCGCCGAATTCGCGGCAATGAACCCTAATACACGGACGGCGCCGGTATTTCGGTCCCGCGCAGATGCTGAACTTACAAAAAAAATCTACGCCCATGTTCCAGTTTTGATAGACGATGCAAGAGGGGCCGCTGGCAACCCGTGGACTGTAGAGTTCCGCCAGGGTCTGTTCAATATGACTAGTGACAGCGCCTTGTTTCGCACAGCAGGCCAGCTCAGCGGCGAAGGCTTTGAACGTGACGGCCGCGATTGGCTTCGCAATGACAAGCGCTACGTGCCACTTTATGAGGCCAAGATGATTTCTACATTTGATTGTAGGGCCTCTGGCTACGGTAGTCGTGGTGATGAAAGAGGTTTTCGTGTCTTGCCGGAAACTAGTCTCGACGAGCATCGATCTCCCAATTTCGATCCAGTGCCCTTTTATTGGGTGGACGAGAGGGAAGTGGCGGGTAGGCTTCAACAAAGGACATCCGCACGTTGGTTGATGGGCTGGAAGGACGTCACTTCTTCGAGTAGCGAGCGCACGCTAATCTCTGCGGCATTGCCCGTCAGTGGAGTCGGGGATACGCTTCTTCTCTTGTTTTCCAAGTACCCCGATGTCCGATTTAGTGCAGCCTTAATCGCATGTCTAAACTCTATCGTTTGCGACTACGTTACGCGCCAGAAAATTGGAGGCATTCATTTAAAATATAACATATTCAAGCAAATAGCTGTGCTTCCTCCTCGCTCGTTTCGGGATCAAGATATAGCATTCATAGTGCCACGCGTGGTCGAGCTGACGTATAACTCTTGGTCAATGCAGTCCTTTGCCAATGATATGGGCTTCGATGGTTCCCCTTTTTCCTGGAACGAGGACCGCCGCGCACTGCTGCGCGCGGAACTCGATGCCCGCATTGCCCGGCTCTATGGCCTCAGCCGGGACGAATTGTGTTATATCCTTGATCCGTCAGCCACGCACGGCGCCGACTACCCATCCGAGACCTTCCGCGTGCTCAAGAAGAACGAAATCAACCGGTTCAAGGAATACCGCACCAAACGTTTAGTACTTGAAGCCTGGGACCGCGAGGAAGGCAGCCGATGACCGAGCCGGCCGACCTCCCCGCCATTCTGATTGCCGCTGAAGCCGACAAGGCCGCCGGTGACAACGGCTTTCGTGACAAAAAACCGGCGCAAGGTCCTTGGCATGTTTTTGGTTCCCTTACAGCAAGCGGCACATTGTGGCTGTCGGCGCCATCGCCTGCGGGACCGTGGACCATAGCGATCGACCATGCCGGGGTAGTTGCGGAGCTTGGTGTCGAACCGGTCAAGGTGCCTGGGCCTGGCCTCGCGCGTTACATCTTCCCCACCTTGGGCGCGGCCTACCCGGTATTGGAACGTATCTATCGCCTGGCCCGAAGTTTACCCAGCTTTCCGCTGACCGAATTCGAGAAAGTAGCGGCGGCCCTGCCGCGGACGACTGACGCTGAACGCCTGGTCGTACAGCGGATAGGTCAGGATGTATTCCGCGCTGCCCTGATGAACTATTGGCACGGCCGCTGTCCTCTAACGGGCATTGCAGACACGGCCTTGCTTCGGGCCTCGCATATCGTCGCCTGGGCGGAATGCGCCACCGATGCCGAGCGTCTCGACGTACACAACGGCCTCCTGCTGTCGGGCCTTTGGGACCTCGCCTTCGACGCCGGTCTGGTCAGTTTCGACGATGACGGCCAGGTGCTTGTAAAGCCCGCTCTATCCTATGAGGCCCGCCTGTCTCTTGATGTCGAACATGCGCTCAGGCTAACCTTCAACGACCATCATCGCGGCTACCTTAAGCGGCACCGTGAACAGTACGGCTTCTCAATGAGCTGAAAAGAAATTTTGCAAAGCCCGCGCTACATTGAAAAGCCCTTATTGCGTTCGATGCTTGTTTGGCCAGCGCTGCGGTCGGCACCCTGACTCACGGCGCTCTGAGCCTGGCCTGACCGCTCCTGTATACCGCGTATGAGCTTGTCGCGATCGTCAGTGTAAATCACGGCCTCGGCCTTGGCGCGGGATATGCCGACATACAGAACGCTCTGGTCAATGAGGTTCGTCCGGTTGCTCTCAAAATGGATGAAGGCGCGTTCCGCCGTCCGTCCCTGGGCGGCATAGGCGGTCTGCACATAGGCATAGCGGACATGCTGGTCGGACGCTTCATGAATGGACAGGGTGACTGTCTTGCCGCGCTCGGTTCTGATCGTGACGGTCTCACGATCCGGGTTCACCTTCGTCACCTCGCCCTTCAGGCCATTGATCCGGGCCTGTGCGGCATTGTTGCGGGTGAACTCGATCCTGTCGCCGGTGCGCAATTCGCGGTCTTGCCCCTGGAATACTTCGACGCTGCCCCATTTATCGGGCTGCCAGTTTCGCTCTTGGCCGTGCTTGTCACAAAGCGAGACAATGCCCTTGTCAGGATCGATCCGCGTCACGTCAAACGCAGCCCCACGCTCAATGCCATGCGCCCTGTCGGCCTTGTTGAATATCACCACGTCGCCGGGTTCATAGGCCTTGGCCTCCCGAATCTCGGCCCTGGTCATATCCTTCTGGTTCAGGGTGCGCATGGATATGGCCCGGTCGCCAAGCTCGCCCAAGTCTGCCAGGGCGGTTCTGATCCGGTCGGTCAGCAGGTCGCGGCCTTCACGGGATGGGTCAATGACGATGGTCTTGCGCCGTTCATCATTGCCCAATGCGGCGTAGGCGTCGGCTATGGCCCCCATGCGGTCGGAGGCGGTGGTGTGCTCTATCACACGGCCGCCGCCGCGATCAAGCGCGTCAAAAGCCTGTCTGGCTTGCCCCCTGATGGAATGTTCAACGGCCTCAAGCGTCAGTTCATTGGTCTGGCGGACAACCTTTTCCAGCTTGAACGTCGGCATCCCGGCTTCTTGAAGCTGACGGAAGGCAGCACCCGCGCCGACAGAGTTTAGCTGTTTGTAATCGCCGACGAGAACGGTCCTGGCGCCTCGCTGTTCGGCGGCTTCCAGCAGGCGAGTCATGTCCCGCGCCGATATCAGGCTGGCTTCGTCTATCAACCAAATTTGCCGGTCATTGGTTTTCGGCTCGGCCTGCCGCTCCATCAAACGCAGGTGACGCTCGACGGTGACGGCGGGCACGTTCAACGCATCGCCAAGTGTCTGGGCCGCCGACGCGGACGGGGCCATTGCCTTGATATCAAAGCCCTCTGCCTGCGCCGCATCGGCGAACGTCGCCAAAACTGTCGTCGTCTTGGCCGTGCCGGCATAGCCCTGAACGGCGATAACGGCGTGGCCACTGGTTAGCAAGCCCTTGGTCACCTGCCTCTGATCGTCCGTCCAACTGAAGCCCTGATCCTCTGACGACCTGGCGGCGGTTGCTACGACCTCTGCGGCCTTGATGGGGGAGGCTACAGCCTCGGCTCCATGCCTGCCGCGCATTTCGGCATTTAACAGACGCTGCTCATAGTCGAGATTGGCGCGCGTGGTATAGCCCCGATTTTCCCGGCCCTGGCGGTTGATGAAGGTGCGCGGCACAAGCTCGCCACGCTCGACGGCCTGGGCAATCGCCTCGCGGATGACGGCATTGTCCACCTTGCCCATGCCGAAGCGTCCAGCCTCTTTCTGAAGGTCAACGCTGGAAAACACCGCCTGCCGTTCACCCAATTTATTGTGAGCGAACGCGACCGCCGTATGCGCCAGGGTCTCGGCTTCTCCCTTTATGATGAGTGATCGCCTGTCGTCTCCGGCAAGGTGTTCCGCCGCATGGACAAGGCCCTGGCGTTTGGCCTGGTCGAAGCCCAGGTCATCGGCCTTGTCTCGCCAGCCTTGCACCAGACCGGCGCGGTCGACCTCGCCCTTGGCCTCGCGGGTGTCGAGTGCGGCGATCTGCTTTTCTTCGGCGGATGCTGATGCGCGGTCCTTGCCGCGCGCCTCAAGATGCTTCTCGATCTGCAAAGACCGTTCGCTGAAGGCCAGCAGCAGGTCCCGGCTCAAACCCTTGATCTCAAAGCTTGAGTCCTTGCCGACCTCGATCTCGTAACCCAGTTGAACTACCCGGTGCGCCAATTCCTGGCGGTAAATCTCCCCTGCGGCTTTCTGGATTTGATAGAGGGGGCGGGATTCCAGACTGCGCCATGTGCCGTCTTCATCCTGTGTCATGTTCAATATGACATTATGGGTATGAAGCTGAGGGTCTTCCTCCCGGCTGGTCTGGTGCAGGAACGAGGCTATGACCAGATTGCCGGTCTGGACGTGCTCTACGCCATCCTCGCCACGGATGCGCGTTTCTGTCGCAAACTCCTCGATGAACGCCATCGTGACCTCAACGGCCTCGGCGTGGGCCTCGACCAGTCGTTCGTCGCCTGACACCAAAGCCATGACCGATACGGACTTTGGCGCGGACAGGGTTAAATCCCATCCGGGCCTGTGCTCCAGCACGTCGGATTTGTTGGTCCCCAAGCTTGTGCCGTCTGGCAAATTACCGTCCAGCAATTCTTTGAAGGTCTCGCGATCAACCTCGCCCTTAAGGTCGAGCGCGCGTGCCCCTTCACCCTGCCATTGCGACGGCGACACGCCGCCCTCACTATAATAGTCGTCGGATTCAAAATAGCTCGCGGCCTGGCCGGAACTGCGGATAGCGGAAATGGTGGCGACCATCAGACCGGCCCTCCGGTCGACAAAACAGGCGGCGTGCTGGTGTTGTTGTCGCCGTTATCGTCAGGGCGCTTCTTACGGCCCCAATAGGTGTCGGCGATGTCGCCGGCTACGAAGGCCGGGTGCTTTGGCTCGCCACGGGCTATGATGTGGTCATTGCTCAACCGGATCAGGGCAATCGGCAAGCCGTCCGGCAATTGCAGATAGCCGGTGTGCGGCGGAAGCCTAAGCTGGGATTCGATGACGGCGGGCCTGAGCTGGCGGGTAGTGCCAAGGCTCGTCCGGCCCTTGCCATGCTCAAAATCCATATTGTCGGTGGCCGCGCGGATTTCAATTTCAACGTCACCAAGCGTCTTGCTTATCCAAAGCCTGGTATCGGAATCAATGGTCTGCAAAAACAGCTTGGTATTGGCGCAACCTAACATGGCTTCGGCACTTTCACGGCCATACCTGTCCTGCATCTGGCCTATGCTCTGGAAGGTTATGACGACGGACGCGCCGAACTTCCGGCCTTGCGGCAACAGCCGTAAGAGCTGATCGACCCTCGGAATGTCGGGCAACTCGTCCAGCAGCATCCACACACGGCGGGTCTTGCTCACCTCCAGGCCCAGAATGGACGTTGCGGCGCAATCGAGCCAGCACGCCATTAGCGGCTTCATCGCCTCGAAATAATCCTCCTTGCGCTGAACGAAGACCCAGGGCTTGCGGCCTGGTATGGCGTCCAACCCTTTGAAGAAGGCGCGGAAGCTGAATGATCCGCCAGGGCCTGGCCCTGTACGCAGATATTGCAGAATGGCGGCGGCCTTGGTCAGCATGAACAGGACTGATCCTGTCGCGCGGTCGGCGTCCTCGGCGAAGATGCGCGATGACGACGTGTCCTGAAGCCAGACCTTCAGGTCGTCTTTCGACATGGACTGAACGGCCTGGATCAGGTCGGCAATGTCAATCTTGCCCTCTTGCCACAGGGTGCGCATCATATTGGCCAGGAGGTTGCGGCCCGCCGTCGTCCAGACGCTATCCTCCTTTGAGCCGGAATCGGTGATCAGTTGGGCGGCGATGCGGTCGGCATCGGCGGGGTGGCTGATCTCGCTGAACGGGTTCCAGTAGGTGCCGCGCTCGTCGAACGGATTGAGAATCATGTCGCAGCGTGACGGGTCATAATAGTGAGCGACGAATTCGCCGCTGGTATCATAGACAATGGCGCAATCGCCTCTGGCCTCGATGGCATCGAGCATCTGGCGAAGGACGGTTGTCTTGCCGGCACCCGTGGTGCCGATGAGCGCTGCGTGGCGGGTCTCCATGTTGGGCGGCCATGCCACCGTGCCGATCCTGACGGGATGATGCCCGGCAAGCCCCTGCGTATGGCGGGCTAAAGCCTGTTCACCGACAATATGGGTGCCGCGCAAAACATCGTCCTGGACGAGTTCTTCGCCGGTCGCGGATAGCCACCGCGTCCAGCCGTAGCATCCGGCAAGCCCAAGAGCCGCACCGATCAGCGCGCCAATGATGGCCCAAAGCTCAAAGATATGGGCGCTGTGCTGGTAATCCGGGCTGGTGAGTATGATCGACGCGCGGATGGGCACTTGCTCATTGCCGATGGTAATATTGACCTTGAGCGGCTCGGCCGTTTTGCCGACAAGCCAGTCCATGAACGCGGCATGGGCGTAGTCGCCGGTCAGAGCCTGATCGTCGTTCGACACGAACGTCTTCACGGCTCCGAAGGCACAAAGGCAGGTCGATGCCAGCAGAATAGTGGCATAGCCCCGAATCCTATGGGTGGCGGCGGCAAGGTTGAGGTTTTGCAGGCCCTGGCCGCGTTGCAGGTTTTCGAGGACGTTTCTCATGGCTATCCACCTGCAAGCGTTTTTTGGGCCAAAGTCTTTTGGCGCTGGTAAGCCTCGGCGGCCTCGGCCGCCAAAGCCTGGTTGATTTTGGTCGGGTCGGCTTCGCCCTTAAGGGCGGTGCGCTGGGCATAGACGTAGGCGCAAACCGCCGTAAACAGGGCGCGATCGGTCACAGCCTCCATGCGTCTGACAACGGCGCAAATGTCGCCCACGGCGTCAGTAAGGTCAGCGCTGCAATTGGACGCACCGGCGTGCGGGATTACCAACGATGCCAAGCCGGCTTCAAAAACTCGGACGCCGGCCTGGTAGAGGTCAAGCCCCAAGGCGGCTCCGTAGGTCTCTATCATCGCCTTTTGCGGAAGGGTGATCCGGATCGAGAAGGGGTGTCGGGCGGTCATAACCGGCCTGCCATACGTATGCGTAGCGCATACGCCCATTCCGTTGCAATTATTGGGGTTTTCAGAAATGCAGCCTTCCCGTAAGCGCTGCGCATACGCTTAAGCCGTTGAATCTTATAGCAACTTGCGAGAGTGGGGTGTGATCCTCCTATAACCATTCTCTTCATGATATTCTTGGCTCTGGTATTTGCGTTTTGGAGCCTTCCTCCGGCCTGACCGGGACGGCGCGCAGCAAGATCATGCGTCGTCATTGGCGGCCTCCAGCTGTCATTGCGGAAACCTCAGGCTTGAGACGTTCGATGGCTGGCTTCACCATTCTGCCGAGGGCAAGGGGCAGCAAGAACACTGGGAATAGGTGACCCAAATCCCGGTGGGCGCCGATGACCTTGAACCGGGACACCCGGCCTGCGTCGCCTATTCTGACGGCGAAGATTTGAATGCGCTTCAGGTCTGAGACTTGGACCTCGGCACGTGCCCAAATTTTGAAGCAGGTCAGCAACTGCTGTCGCAGGCGTTTGTCATGCTGCCGGTGCCAGAAAAAGCACGCGCGCCATGTCCCGTTTCGTCGGCGACGGGATGCCACGACAAACGGGATGGTGAAACCGTCGAAGTCTATGAATTCAAAGGCGACGACGGATGGCTCTGGCACAGGGGTGCCATGAGGATTTTCCATGGGATGATCCTTTTGCCCCAAAATGGGGCTACTTAAATTTTTTGGGATTGATAGGCGGTGAAGCCTTCGGCTTGGGCTGCGCAAATCGCCAGTTAGTTAGAACCGTTGATTAGCCGCTGAATTTCGGTCGCCGGTACAAGTGTCTTTCGGCCTATTTTGATAGTTTTTATAGCCTGGGAATTGACAAGGTCGTAGAACTTCGTCTTCCCAATGCTCATTTCATGGCAAAATTTCTTTACCGTCAGCGCTTGCGATAGCGCGGGACTATATCTCGCGTCGATCATGGTTTTCAGCCTCCTGCGAACCACCATGGCCCGCAGCGGCGATAATGTTCTCAATTAAGCCGGCAGCACTAGCGGCCTCGTGAGGATTTTCTTGCCTCATTATTGCCGTTTTCTGCATAAGGATGTTCGTTGATTCGAGAATACGCTGGATCTTTTCGCTCTGAACGTCCAGCCCCGATTGCAATGCCTTCTGGAACTCGCCAACGAGTTCAACAAGCTCAGAATCGGTATCAGAAGAGTTCACGATGGCCTCTAATTCCGCCATCCCTCGCGCGACCTCGGTTTTGACAAATTGATGGTCCGAAACAATCGATAGCAATTGGCCAGCCTTCTCCGGCATGCGCGACGTCAGTTCTTGCAGCAATCTGACGTTGATTACGTCAGCGTTCCTTTCGAAGTGTTTTTCGACGTCGATCTTGCCGCCTATGATTTGTACAATTTTTTCGTAGTCATCAGGCGAGATGACAATCGCGTACGCCCGGCCTTGGTCCGTCAATCTTATAGGTTGATTTCCAATGATATTCTCAATCTCCTCGACGGACATTGATCTGAACGCGCTCGTTTTTTCCGACCGGAGTTTTTCGATCTTCAATAGAAACGAACTAAAAATGCCTGAAAGGCTTGCGTCTACCACCTGATACCCCCTCGAAAATGGAAGTATCATATGGGTTGTGTAAATCTTCGTCTAGCGCGTCGCGTAGTGGGAGTCAGATTTCTTGGGGCATCGGAGATGGTGCTTCATGCGATTATGCTCTGCTGGCCGAATATGGCTGCGTAGCTTTGGCATGCAAATCTACAATGTCGGCAGTTCAACTGAGGCTCCGGTGCGCCCGAAGCGGTCAACAATCCGTTGCGAAGTTGTGGGCAGGTTCACGTCATCCGCACTGGTCTTGGTCGTGGCGGTCGTCAAGAACAAATGTCCCCGTGTCATCATGCACTGCCGTCTGTAGGTCAACGCTTGTTATGCGGGGCATATTGACAGCCAAATTTGGCTGTCTTACACCAGACATACAAATTTGGCTGTCTGGAGTATTTCGTGACCAATTCACATCGGGGGCGCCATGCAGTGCTGACTGGCGATCTTATCAATTCGTCTAAGCTCACGTCAGCAGAATTAGCTAAGGTGCGGGAAGCACTTTCGCGCGCTGTCGACGACTTTCAATTTGCCTGGCCCGACGTAGTGATTGGCGAGCTGGATTTTTTTCGCGGAGACTCCTGGCAACTATTGATGGGCGCTCCCGCCAACGCACTTCGTTTAGCATTACTCATCCGGACGAGCTTACGCGCGCAGGTCGAAGCCGATACTCGGATTTCGATAGGCATTGGGAGAGTCGATAATATTGAACATGGGAAAATCTCGTTATCAACCGGAGAGGCCTTTACTCTTTCGGGGCGCGCGCTTGACGATATGGGCAATTATTTTCAACTAACGGCGGCGGTGTCGGACGGGGCTGGGCCAATTGTCGACTGGGTGCCGCTCACGTTTCAGCTTTGCGGCGCTATCATGCGGACGTGGACCCGTCGGCAATCGGAAATCGTCGGTACAGCGCTTATGATGAAAAACCCTGAACACGAAGAAATTGCAAACGCCCTCACACCTCCAGTCGCGAAGCAAACCGTTACCAAATCGCTTCTCGCGTCGAACTGGCGTGCCCTTGTGAGTGCTCTAAAAGCGTTTGAGCGCGCCGACTGGAACGCATGGTATATGCAAGACCTCAAACAGCCAGATTAGGCTGTCAGCTCACAGACAGCCTTAAAAGGTTGTCTAAATGGAACCCGCTGATGCTGATGACATTTCTCGCGCTGTTAACCGCGCACCTGATCTCAGACTTTCTTTTCCAAACGGAATGGATGGTGGAGAATAAACGGAACCCAGCCGTCTTATGTCTACATATCGCAATAACCGTCGTGATTGCCGCACTTACCATCGGTGGCACTCCTACCGTGTTACTGATCTCAATTGCGATTACGCATCTGTGTATGGACGCCTTGAAGACGTATGTCCTGAGGGACAGCTTAACCTCATTTCTCGGCGATCAGGCGTTTCATATCGCGGTGCTCTTGGCCCTCACGTTCTACCAGCCCACTACTTTCCAACTGTGGTGGTGGGCGCATTGGCTGACGAAACCACAATTGCACCAATATATGGCCGGTCTGTGCCTCATATCTGGATTACTTATTAACCTGCTTTTTGGCGCCGTTTTTATCCGAAAGGCTACAGAACAGTTTGCCTCACAAATTCGCAATAACATCCGAGGCTTGGAGAAGGGGGGCTTTTATATCGGCCTCCTAGAACGCGGGCTTGTTATGCTTTTTATCCTGATAAACCAACCGACCGGCGTTGGCTTCTTGATAACTGCGAAGTCGATCTTGCGCTTCGGCGACGTCAAAAACGCCAACCAGCGAAAATCAACCGAATATATCATCATCGGGACATTCATGAGTTTCGGCCTGAGCTTGTTCGTAGCCGTCCTCACTCAGGCGGCAATTAAGTACTGGCTGCCATAGTCAATCCCCGGCGCCGCTGATTGCGAAGTGAAAAGCGTCTAAGGTTACGACTCGAGAATTCGCTGCCGTCTGGGTGCTCCCCGCTCCCTTTCCAGTCGTCAAAAAATAGCCAGTCTTCGTAATAGTAGAGCCATAAATCGGTCCAAGGCAGAAGGGTCTCGTCTATCCGATCTGAGCTCGACCATTCTTTCGTTTTGGGAAAGTACAAGCAAAGGCGCGGCGGCCGCTCCGCGTAAATATGGGGGAGCTTTCTGCCGTCTGCCAAAAGCGACAAGTCGGGCGCGTCAACATATACGTCCGGTATGTCCCCCTCCTTCTGGGTCACTCGAACTGAGTAGGTGCGGCTATAGATCGTTGGCTGCCTTTCGTACCGCCATACGAGCTTGCCTCGGGAAACGCTACCTTCGCCACCAAAAATGGTATTGCGACGCAAATGAAAAAATTGCTGCGCCACAGTCAAGCCCATCTTAGTGTCCTACCGGCCGTAGAACGTGTTTTTCGGCACGCTCGCCCTGGCGGCGCTCGGCACACTCGATAGTCCAGTAACACCCGTGACAAGCGTCCCGCCGACACGAGCGGCGGTGACATTCTTCGTCACCGCGGAGATTGCATCCTGCACGGTAGACGCGTCCAAGAACTTTTTCAGCTGGTTACCGATCCCATCAAGCCCATCAGCCTCGATGATCTGAGTGAAGTCCAGCAGCGCATTCTCATGCCAGTGGAAAAACGCCTTTGCCCGGCGTTCGTCGTTGTTCCACTTTTCAGCAAAGTTTTCACCGACGGTCGTCTCATTCCACACAAACCATTGCTTTTGCCCATAGAAGACGTCCGACTCAATAAAGTGCGGCATCATCCGAATCGTGTCCAATAGCAAATCGAAGTCGTTGTCGCTGCGATCCTGGACCACGCACCACTCATAACTCTTGGAGGCAAGGGTCGTGATGATGATCGAAATCGGAGCTAAGCACGGGTCTTGCTTCTGGAAGAAAACATCACGGTGACGTTTAAGGAGTTGAACGGTGCGACGCAGGACGCCTTTGACCGCTTTCTTCGTCGGAAAGGGAATGATGTCGGCGCTGTCCGCCGCAGCCACTAAGGCCGTCTTCCTCACCCACGATTGCGGAACAAGTGCTGCGCGCTTAGCAAAGAGGTCACGAAACCCGCCTGGATTTGACGGCTTCCACTCCTTAAGGTTCTTATCCGGCACCAATTCGCCACCATTATCGCAGTCGGGGTTTTTGATCGCCGGCGTAATGTCGAGGTGGAATTCATTGGCGTAATTGATGCGCCAACACCTTGGCATCTCTTCCAGCTTATCTTTGTAGAGGTCGTTGGCGGCCAGCCGGTCCCCGATTTCCTTTTTGACATAAGCAGGCGGCGTAAAACGGGTGGCACCTTTTAGAAAGCTGATGAGATCCACGTCATGTTCGTTCTTGCCGATGGGTTTAACCATCGTGCAATGAGCGACCGAGCCCTGCGGATAGATCAAGGTGCAGGTCAGCACAGGATGGTCCGACTCGGCCAACCAACCACCAACGGCTTCGTAGCTCGTCTTGGCGCGCGCCTCCTGCGTTTCGGTAGGTTCAAGCTGCTGGCAAAATGTTTCCAAGATGCTGAAGGCCGCAGCCTTGCGGATTTGCATATCGTTCAACGATACGCCGCTCATTCTATCGTGCATTGGCAACTCCTAAAGCTGCTCTGGCTTCAATCCGAAGCCTTGGATGAAATCCCCCCAAATTGCGATTTTCGTCGTATATGACCAACGGCAGATCAGCCTTTGGCATCCAGACCCTGCCCAACTCAACCGCCGCCGAAACAGGCACTGCCGGAAATAAATGTATTTGATCCGCGCTGGCATGTGACGCCTTGATGGCGTTCAACGCCTCACGCGCAACCGTCCTAAAATTGGCTAGATCCGCGAGGCTATGCATCATGTCATTGTGCGGCGCATCTACTTCCAATGACCAGATCGAAGCCTCTGTTCCCAACACGTGCTCGATCCGATTGTCGGTAATCGTCGCGCTCAAGCCGCACTTTAGTGCCACTGCTCCGTCACCCGCTTTTCCCGGCACAAGACGATATCGAATATCGTTTCTGCCACCACGCCAATCCCAACCTTGAGGTTCCCGATGCAACTGATGAACGCGTACCGCGGGTATATCGGAGAGAAGTTGCCCCAGCCTAATAAGTAGCGGCTGCGGCGCGATTGCGAACACCGATAGATGCTTCACGTGGCCATCTTCGATGAGGCTTCTCACCTTTCTCTCAAATTGTTTTATCAGGTTGCCGTCGTGGAAATCCCAATACTCGGCCTCATGATCTGCGAAGTTGCAACCTGCCACGTCCAAGGCAATCGGATGTCTATCTAAGGGGTAATAGTCAGGAAGGACGGCCGCTTGAGCGCTGTCAGGCTGGACAAGGCATTGATGGTCGCCGATGCGTGAGGCGTAGAATAGGACGTGCGTGCCTTTGTCGTCGGCAGTGCCGGTAACGGTCTCAATCCGCCGCTCTTGCCCGACTTTGATGGCAATAAGTCGATTTTCCGGGTATTCATCGACCGCCTCGCGATCAATCAGTCGATGGTGCGCGTCACAGAGCAACATTAGATTGTTAATGTCGGTTGCAAGCAGCGGCGAACGGATAGGTTCCCCTCGGGGGCCATCCGGCTCCGAGGCTACGATATGCGCGATGTAGGCCTTATTCAGCTTATCCTTACCGGATAAGAAGTCACCAAGCAGCGGAACGTTGCACATCTGGCAGCGGCCTCCGGCTCTGGTCCAAAGGACAATTTTTATTCGCTCGCCAAGCTTCGGTCGCATATCGGCGCTTTCGCCTCACTGGTGATTTTACCACACTATAGCTGATACGGTTTGGGGAGCGTGTCAAGATATAGTAGCTCGAACCGACCATTGACACTTCTAATATGAGAACGTGCCCAAACCGAATCGGGAACATTGAAGCAATTTTCAGCTCAAGGGTCCCAAGATTCGCCGACAAAAGCTTCAGTCAGCGGGAACAAAAGCGGAATATGCCCAAGGCAGTTCTTGCTCTTTCAAAAAGAAATGGCGCCGATGGGAGGAACCCGAATTCGCCTATAAGCGATCACAGGCAATATGCTGAGAGGGCCAATTTTGACAGAACTGGCATTTCCGCTACTGGGCGAGCCTGTGTGAAAACAAAAGGGCTCATCGCGCTATAGGACGAAGTTTCCGTATTCGGATAAGCTTTCGAGGTCGGCAATTCGTGAGATCGCCAATTTCGACAACGGGGGAACGGCGGTTTCGGACCGAAAATGCGTTTTCACACGGGCTCGGGCAAAAGCGGACCAATGACGGTGCCCGGTCCGGTATGGGCCGCAACCGGCCCAAAGGCATTGCCGCTATTGATCGTGCCGTTGTGCGGTGTGACTATTTCGCCTGCCGAAGTCGTGCAATTTGCCCTCGCCAGTGGCCATTTATTATGTCAACGCTAACTGACTCGATGCAAATGTACGTTCGAACGCCAGTTCGCTAACCCGCCCGTAGGGGCAAAACCTGGCCGCCGACGCGAAGCTTGTCGAGATAGTCGGACCACCATTGCGCCATTCGAACGCGCTCTTCCCAATGCTTGCCCCGATGATAGGCGGCCCGGACCTTGTTTGTGTCTTTGTGCGCAAGCGCGTGTTCTATGGCATCGGATGACCAAAGCCCCGACTCGTTTAGCAAGGTACTGGCTGTGCTGCGGAAGCCGTGGGCGGTCATTTCGTCGGACGTGTAGCCCAAACGCCGCAAGACGACATTTATGGTATTTTCGGACATAGGGACGTGATTGGACCGGATCGAAGGAAAGACATATTTCGAACGACCGGTGATTTCGCGGACCTCTGCTAAGATGGCAATGGCCTGGTTGGAGAGAGGAACGACGTGTTCGCCGCGCATTTTCATCTTGGCGGCTGGAATTCGCCAGATTTTGGCGTCGAAATCGAATTCCTTCCATTCCGCATGCCGCAGCTCGCCAGGCCTTACGAAGAAGTGAGGGGTGATTTTCAACGCGAGCTTGGTCGTCGTGAAGCCTTCGAGGTTTTCGATGGCGCGAAGCAATTCGCCGACAAGCTTTGGTTCGATGATTGCCGCGTGATGCTTGACCTTGGGCGAAACTAGAGCCGCGCCGAGGTATGCAGCGGGATTGGTAGTCGCCCGACCGGTGATTATGGCATATTTGAAGACGCGGCTGGCAAATTCGCAAACGCGCTTCGCGCTTTCATGATTGCCCTTGCGCTCGATCCTCTTGAGGACCGCAAGGACTTCCACTGGCTGGATATCAGCAACCGGGCACGAGCCAAGGTCAGATTCCAACTGCGCTGCCAGCCACTTTGTTTTGACGATGGTGGCCTTGGCACGGCCCTCGCGTTCGGCCTTGTCAATGAATTCGTCGGCCACCGATTTGAACGTATTGCCAGAAGCGATGGCTGCCGCCACCGCCTTGCGCTTTTTGTCCGCCCGGGGATCGATCCCCTTATCCAACAGCTCCTTGGCTTCCTCGCGCTTCTTGCGAGCCGCCTTGAGTCCCACGGTCGGATACGACCCGAGAGACAATTGCTGCTCCTTGCCGTTAAAGCGATATTTGAGCCGCCAAAGCCTCCCCAAAGCTGGTGTGATTAATAGAAATAAGCCGCCGTCATCGAAGAGCTTGTAAGGGGCGGATTTCCCTTTTGTAGAACGGATTGCGGAGTCTGTAAGTGCCATTTTGGGGGTCAGTTCCAATGGGGTTCCTAATCTGACCCCCAAAGTGACCCCCAAATGCCCCGAATTCTGGCGAACTTTGGCGAACCGCTGTGAACGTCACAAACGGTAACATACCATATTTAAAGGGAAATTTCAACTTTGGCGAACGTTGACGAACGAAGGATTGGTGCCGGCTACAGGAATCGAACCCGTGACCTGATGTTTACAAAACAACTGCTCTACCATCTGAGCTAAGCCGGCAGCCACCGAGACGGCGGGTTATGCCGAGACACGCGCGCCTTGTCCAGACGTTTTCAAGCACACGGCGCCCGCTTGACAGGTCAGGGAGCTCGTGCAACGCATGCGAGCTTTTCTAAATTGGGGGGGTGAAATGTCGCATTTTACGAGGATGGGGCTTCCTGTCATTCTCGCTGTTTTGGGATTGGCCTCGAGCGCCACCGCCGCGCCGGTCACGCCGCACAATCCGGATGGACTTGTCGCAGCGCTTCAGGCGGCGGGCTACCAGGCCAAGCTATCCAAGACTGACGATGGCTCGCCTGAAATTACGTCGGCGGCGGGCGGCAACAACATCCTGATCGCGTTCAGTGGATGTGACAAAGGAGCCAACTGCGACTATCTCGAATTTATCGCGACCTGGGACTGCAGTGCCGACGTCAAGAAATGCGACGATATGCAGGCGCAGTGGTCCAAGGAAGAGCACGTTGGCACCATTATGAAATCAGCGTCTCAAGTCGCGATGTACCACTATTTGGTTGTCGGCGGCGGCAATGTGTCGGACGACACGTTTATAAATACATTCGAGTATTTCGCCAGAGACGCGAACGAATTCGAGAAATTGTATAAATAAGATGCGGCTCGAAGCCGCGGATAAACGGCTGCGTTGAATGTAGGTGTTTGCACAAACGGACACTATTCCGACATTCCGCCCAATCGCTCGGCGACGATCGCCAGCCAGTAGGCGACGCCCGTCGGTATTACCGCGTCGTTGAAATCGTAGATCGGGCTGTGCAGCATGCGACTGTCCGGGCCGGCGCCCTGACCCAGCCAGATATAACAGCCTGGCCTGGCTTCCAGCATGAAAGCGAAATCCTCCGCCGTCATCGACGGCGGTTCGTCGCGACGAACATTCCCGGCGCCGACGACTTTAGCTGCTGCCCGCGCCGCGGCGTCGCTTTCGGCCGGACTGTTGATCGTCGCCGGAAAACACCGGCGATAGTCGAAATCGACGCTGACGCCCATGGCCGCGCCTATGCCCTGGGTAATTTCGGTCATGCGGCGTTGCGCCAGATCGCGCGTCTCCGGCAAAAAGGCGCGCACCGTGCCGCGCAGAAGGGCCGACTCAGCGATGACATTGTCGGCGCTGCCGGCGTGGAACTGCGTCACCGAGACCACCACAGCCTCATGGGGCGCCACATTGCGGCTGGCGATCGTCTGCAGCGCCGTGACGATGTGCGAAGCCGCCACGATCGGATCGATCACCAATTGCGGCATGGCGGCGTGGCCGCCCTTGCCGGTGACGGTCAGGCTGAAGAAATCGCACGACGCCATCATCGGCCCCGTGCGCACGCCGATCGTGCCCGCCGGCATCTGCGGCCAGTTGTGCAGGCCGTAGACCTCCTCGATGCCGAACCGCTCGAATACGCCCTCGTCGATCATCACCTGGGCGCCGCCCAGCGCTTCCTCGGCCGGCTGGAAGATCAGCACCACCGTGCCGGCAAAATCGGGATCATGCGCCAGTTGGCGCGCCGCGCCCAGCAGCATCGCCGTATGCCCGTCGTGACCGCAGGCATGCATACGCCCGGCATGGGTCGAGGCATGTTGAAAGCGGTTCATCTCGGTCATCGGCAAGGCGTCCATGTCGGCGCGTAGCGCGATCGTCCGGCCCGGCCCGCGATTGCCATGGATCACGCCGACGACGCCGGTCGTGGCAAAACCCGTATGCGTCTCGATGCCGAAGCTACGCAGCTTGTCCGCCACGAAGGCCGAGGTCTCGACCTCCTCATAGCCCAACTCGGGCCGCGCATGGATATGCCGGCGCCATTGGGCTATGTCGTCGTGGGAATCGGGCATGAGGAACTCCGGTGGGTTGTGGCTTTGACAGTCTCTCCGCGCAGCGGCTCGAGGATTCACACATCGTGAAATGACTTTCCTCCCTTGCGAAGCGGGGGAGGTGGCAGACAGCGCGCAAGCGCTGGATGACGGAGGGGGCCAGCGCGGGCGCAAGGCCCCCTCCGTTGCGGGCTTCGCGCTGCGCACTCGCACCGCGCCACCTCCCCCGCTTCGCCAAGAGGCTCGCATGGAAGGAGGGTGAGTCCATGTAGGCGAACAGGATCGACACGAGGTGGGACGAATGAAACATCGATATCCAGGGCCGTAGGCATTCCTGCTTAAATTAGGGCTTGCTAGAGCCAAGGCAAGAAAATACAGGTCTGCGCTTGGCCTAACTGTCAAGAAGACCAAGGCAAGGGGCCAAAAGGCCCCTTGACCCCGGTCTTTTGAAAGATAAGACACGACATGTCCCGCATCCTCATCACCTCCGCGCTGCCTTATATCAACGGCATCAAGCACCTCGGCAATCTGGCCGGCTCGATGCTGCCGGCGGACGTCTATGCCCGCTTCATGCGGGCGAGGGGACACGAGGTGCTCTATATCTGCGCCACCGACGAACACGGCACCCCGGCCGAACTCGCCGCCGCCAAGGCCGGCCAGGACGTGCGCGCCTATTGCGACGAACAGCACGACATCCAGAAACGCGCCGGCGAGGCCTTCGGTCTCAGCTACGATTGGTTCGGCCGCTCGTCGTCGCCGCAAAACCGCGACCTGACCCAGGCCTTCTGCGAGGCGCTCGATAAAAACGGCCTGATCGAGGAACGCACCGACAAGATGGTCTTTTCCATCGATGACGGCCGCTTCCTGCCCGACCGCTATGTCGAAGGCACCTGTCCGCACTGCAACTATCCCAAGGCGCGCGGCGACCAGTGCGATAATTGCGGCCGGCTGCTCGACCCGACCGACCTGATCAATCCATATTCCGCCGTATCGGGCTCGACCAATCTCGAAGTCCGCGACACCAAGCACCTCTATCTGTTGCAGACCAAGGTCGAGGACAAGCTGCGCGCCTGGATCGGCTCGCACCACGACTGGCCGCAACTGGCCCTGTCGATCGCCAACAAACACCTCGACGAAGGCTTGATCGACCGCGGGATTACCCGCGACCTGTCGTGGGGCATTCCCGTGGCCCGTGACGGCAAGCCGCGCCCGGGCTTCGAGACCAAGGTCTTCTACGTCTGGTTCGATGCGCCCATCGAATATATCGCCGCGACGCGCGAAATGTTCGACGCGAAAGGTGAGGCCGACGGCTGGAAAAAATGGTGGCGGCTCGACGCGGGGGCCTCTGACGTCCGCTACGTCGAATTCATGGGCAAGGACAATGTCGCCTTCCATACGGTCAGCTTCCCGGCGACGATCATCGGCTCGGGCGAACCGTGGAAGATGGTCGACACATTGAAAGCCTTCAACTGGCTCAACTGGTACGGCGGCAAGTTCTCGACCTCGATGAACCGCGGCGTCTTCATGGACCAGGCGCTGGAGCTTTTGCCGGCCGATTACTGGCGCTGGTACCTGATCGCCAATTCGCCGGAAAGCTCGGACTCGTCCTTCACCTGGGAGCAGTTCCAGGCGACGGTCAACAAGGACCTGGCCGACGTATTGGGCAACTTCGTCAACCGCATCACCAAGTTCACCGAGGCGAAGTTCGACGCCATGGTGCCGACGGGCGGCGAGGCAGGCGCACTCGAAGAAAAGCTTTATTCCGACGTTTCGGAATTGTTGGCTGAGGCGGCTGACGCTTTCGAAAACATGGAAATGCGCAAGGCGGCCCAGGCGGTACGGCGCATCTGGGTGCTCGGCAACGAGTACCTGCAGGAAGCCGCGCCTTGGACGGCCTTCAAGACCGATGTCGACCGCGCCGCGGTGATCGTGCGCCACGGGCTCAACCTCGTGCGGCTCTATGCGGCCCTGGCACAGCCCGTGATCCCATCGACGGCGGAAAAGATCGCCGCCTGTGTCGGCGCGCAATTGCCGCTGGACTGGCCGTCGGCCGACGCGAAGGCCGAATTGAACCGGCTGACGCCGGGCCAAAAGGTCGCGGCGGGCGAGGTGCTGTTCAAGAAGATCGATGACGAGCAGATCGTAGAATGGGCCGAGCGTTTCGGCGGCGCAGAAGCATAACGGGGCCTTGGGGGCATGAATCCACTACAGGCGTTGTTCGGCTTCAAGGGACGCATGCGGCGGCGTGACTTCTGGATTTATGTCGCCGTCTTCTGGACGGCCTACATTGCGCTGATCGCCGGCAACGCGGCCGTCTTGCACGCGGCGTCGCCATTTACGCCCGGTCGATCGGCCGGCATCTGCATTCTGGCAAGCCTCCCGCTTGTCGTTTGGATCTATCTCGCTCTGCATATCAAGCGGCTGCACGATATCAACCGTCCGGCTTTAGCGGTGATCAGCACCTTGCGCCCGATTCTTGGCTGGATATGGGGGTTCGCCGAATGCGGCCTGCGCGACGGTACGGCCGGCCCGAACGCCTATGGCCCGTCGCCGAAGGGCGCGAAAGCCGTCGCCGAGGTCTTCGACTGAACCTTACGAGGATTTCAGTATTATCCCGCCCGGATGAGTTTTATAGTCCTCCAAAGACTCAGGGAGGGCTTTTCATGTCGATAATTCAGTTTCTGTTCGGCTTTAACGGCCGTGTTCGGCGTTTGCATCTTTGGCTGTTCGTCCTGGTCTCCTGGGTGATCGGCGGCGGACTGTTTTGGCAGTTCGGGCATCTTGGCATGCATCATGGCGGCGAGATGATGATGAGCACCAGCAGCGTGAGTCTGTCGTCCGATCATTGGAGCGGCATGCATTTCGTGACGCACAGGCCGTTCGCCGGCCTATTCGGGCTGATCTGGCTCTGGATGCATCTGGCCGTGTTCGTCAAGCGTTGGCACGACCGTGACAAGTCGGGCTGGATGATTCTCCTGATCCTTATTCCGATCGTGAATATTGTCGGCTTCTTCTGGACTCTGATCGAGTGCGGCTTCTTGGAAGGGACGACGGGTGCGAACAAATACGGTCCGGACCCCAAGGGGCGCTGATCTCCTTTGACAGACGGGGCCGCGAATGGTTTCGTGGCCCCGTGGCTTTAGTGGGGGAGGGGATCGCATGCTCGACGCCTTGTTCAGCGCCAGGGGACGGATGCGGCGGCGCGACTGGTGGTTATGGTCGATCGCAGTGGTGATTGTCTATTTTTTGAGTGAAGTCGTCATGCACGGCTTTTTCGGCGTAACGTCTTTCAAAGACGATGTGACATTTAAAGGTCTGCCTTCAAACATCTTTCAGTATTGGGTGCTGGGCGCCGGGCTCGCCTCGGGTTGGCCGCGCGTTTGCCTGCTCGCCAAACGTTGGCATGATCGTGGCCGTTCAGGATGGCTGGCGGCAATTAGCATCATACTTACGGAAATGCAGGTCGTCATGCAGCACTTCGGGGGACTGGTCGACGGCTTCGCCCCGCAGTTCATTGTTGGCGCGGTTCAGGCGGGATTGGGCCTTGTGAGTTTCGCTTTCTGGCTATGGGTGTTGATCGATTGCGGCATTCTGGACGGCACGCAAGGCCAGAACAGGTACGGCCCGTCGCCTAAGGGCGTCGGCGCGCAGCCGGAAGATATCTTCTAGATTTGACGCGCCGCGGTCATTGCACCGCACCTTCAACACAAGTTTACCCTTTAGATAACGCCTATGTCACGCGGACGTGATATAATCCTCCCAAAATATAAGAATCGTCGGGAGTGAAGTCATGCGGATCATCGATACGTTTTTGAACCCGAACGGCCGGCTCAGCCGCGCCCGCTTCTGGATGGCCTATATCGGTCTGGCGTTTATCGTCGCCGCCGTGGCCTGGGGCGCCATGGCGATGCAGGGGCGGATGGGCAAGGCGGATTCGCGGCTGTGGACCCTGATCCTGTTCATTGTGCCGCTGGCCTGGATCAACCTGTGCCTGATGGTCAAGCGCTGGCACGACCGCGACCGCTCGGGCCTGTGGCTGCTGATCAACCTGATTCCGGGGATCGGCCAGATGTGGACCGTGATCGAATGCGGCTTCATCGCCGGCACGCAAGGCGGCAACAAATACGGACCTTCGCCGATGAGGGCCAGCCCGCGCGCCATTACCGTCGGCAGCGACATTCCGGAGGACATGGCCGATCCGTCCGGCGCCGTCTACGTCACGCCGGATGCCGGTTAGGCCTTTGGGATTCGCTCATCCTTAACAAAATCCTGGCGCAGCTTTTGCATCAGCCCGGGCCTGAGACCCCGCATACCGCGGGGAATGGCACAGGCGGACCGCATGAAGCTGTTGGCGTTTCTGTTCGATATGGCCGGTCGCGCGCGGCGGCGTGACTTCTGGCTGTTCATGGCCGGCTTAAGCGGCGCCTATCTCTATCTGTGGACGAGCCTGCGCGAAGCGGCCTCGCGCGACGACCGGGCGGCGCTCGGCGCCCTGCTGCACAACGAAGTCGCCTTTATCGCCCTGACCCTGGTGCAGATCGCCACCCTGGCCATGTGGGTGCGCCGGCTGCACGACCGCAACAAGTCGGGCGCATGGCTGGTGCTGGCGCTCGTGCCGGTGATCGGCCAGGCGTGGATGGTCTGGGAACTGGGCTTTCGCCCGGGCGTGCCGGGGGCCAACCGCTTTGGCCCGCCACCACGTTCGCAAACGACATTTTTGTAGGCGCTCAAGCGCCGCGCGGGCTCCTCGCATGGGCTCGGGCGGGCAGTCGCCCTTGCCGAACGCTGGCGCGTTCGGAGACATGCGCTCAAACGCCGCGCATCGACGCTGAGGCGTCCGGCGCGTTAGAACCCGAAGTGGCTCTTGGCCGCGCCCGGCAGGTGGGCGGCCAGGTTCTTCAGCGTGTCGTCGACCGACAGGCCCGAGGATTGGGCGATCTGCTGCAGCTTTTCCGGCCCCAGCGCGTCGGCCAGGGCATTCGTGTCGACGGGGTGATGCTGGCCGTCCTGCCACTTCGACACGACGTCTTCCATGCCGTTGGACACCAGGTGCGCCAGCAGAGCGGCGACGCCGCCGATAACCGCGCCTTCGATCATCATGCCGATGATGCCGTGGCTGTGGTGATGGTCGCCGGTTTGCGCCAGTTTGTCGTGCAAGAGAGACATGAGCCAATCCTATGGGTGAGGTCCCCCCGACGGGGCCCGATTTTCCGGCTATTAAAGACAAAAGCCGGGACGCGTCAATCGGCGGCTGCGGGGTGGGGAAACGGCCACAATCGAGCCTTTACATGTTCCCGTTTTCTTCCTATGTGGGGCGCACAACGCGTTCCCCTGGGCCTGAGTCGTGACTCCTCTTATTCACATGCTGTTCAGCGCCGACGGGCGCATCCGTCGACGTGACTGGTGGCTTTACAGCACGATGACGGTCATTTTGTCCGGCGTGCTGTTTTTCGTACTGTTTTTCGTCATGGCGGTATTGGGCCGGGTCAAACCGAACGATCCATTGGCGCCGATCCTGGGCAATCTCTATTTCCCGTTCTTTTGCTGGATGATGGTGTGTCTCGCGGCCAAGCGCTGGCACGACCGCAACAAGTCGGGCTGGTTCGCGGGAATCGGCGTGGCCCTGAATGTTTTCTACTGGGTGTGGATCAATCTGATCGGCCAGCTACTGAAGACGGGAACCGGCCGCACCGTCATGCTGTTCGCGTCGTTCGTCATCGCCTTGGCGACGCTCGTCTACGGCATATGGGTGTTGATCGAATGCGGTATCCTCGATGGGACGCATGGCCCCAATAGATATGGCCCGTCGCCCAAGGGGCTGAATCACGAAGAGAATCTTTTCTGAATCATATGAAATAGCTTGTGTATGTGGTCGGGGCAGTGCCGCCACCAATCCACGGTGCGGTTCAGCGTGTCCGGCACGCATTTCAGCGTCGAGTCGCACTGTTCGACCACCCAGAACTGCATGGCGCCGTCATGGATCATGCGGCAGGCGACGATGAAGACGACGAGCACGCCAAGATAGCCTAGCCAACGCACGCGGTTGAGCACCTTGGCGATGAGGCTGGCCGCAAAGCCCATGGCGGCGATCGAGAAGACCAGGCCGAACATCAACATCCAGATGTGTTGCCGCGCCGCCCCGGTGATCGCCAGGATATTGTCGAGCGACATCGAGACGTCGGCGATCAGGATCTGGAGTGTGGCGAAGGCCAGGCTCACCGGACGGGCGTTTTTAAGCGGGAGCGGAGCCTTGCCCTTGGCGATATTGACGCCGGTCACCACGGACAGGTGGTGTTCGGCATGCGCCAGCTTGTCCTGGTGGCGCAGGTCGCGCCACATGCGCTGCGCCACCCATAGCAGCAGCAGGCCGCCGGCCAGCACCAGGCCCACGACCTGGAACAGCCGGATGGTGATCAGCACGAAGCCGATGCGCACGAAGACCGCGCCGAAAAGGCCCAGCAGGATAGCGGTCTTGCGCTTGGCGGCCGGCAGGTTGGAGGCGGCGATGCCGACGGCCAGCGCATTGTCGCCGGCCATGACAAGATCGATGAGCACGACCTGAATGAAGACCGCGACCTCGACCAGCCAGCGAGGATCGACATAATGGCGGATCAGCGTCAGGTCGAAATGCACGATGGCCCCCTGGTGCCAGTATCAACCAATTGGCCCTTTTCTAACCTCTCGCGCAAGCCTCGTACATCGAAATCGAGGCGGCGTGGCTGACATTCAGGCTCTCGAAGCCGCCGGGCATGGGGATGCGCGCGAGGTGGTCGCAGTGTTCGGCGACCAGACGGCGCAGGCCTTCGCCTTCGGAACCCAATACCAGCACCAGTTTGCGCCAGGATCCGCCCCAATCCTGCTGGCCCAGCAGTTCATGGAGATTGAATTCCGCCTCGCCGGCCAGGCCGACGCTGACCCAGCCGTTTTCCGCCAGGGTTTCCAGGCCGCGCGACAGATTGGTCAGCCGCGCGAACGGCACCTTGTCCGCCGCACCCGCCGCGGTCTTGGCCAAGACGCCCTGGATCGGCGGCGAATGGCGGTCCTGCATGATCAGGCCCTTGGCGCCGAAAGCGGCGGCCGAGCGGAAGATGGCGCCGATATTCTGCGGGTCGGTGACCTGGTCGAGCATCAGCAGCACGCCGTCGCCGTGCATGAGGTCCTCAAGCGAACAGCCTTCCATCACCGGGCCGTGCAGCGCCAGGCCCTGGTGCACCGCGCCCTGGGGCAAAAGACGGCCGATATCGGCCATGGCTAATGCCGATACGCGCAGATCGGTGCGTTTCAGAAGCTTCGGATCGATGGATTCGGCGCGTTCCTCGCTGAGAAACAGCTTCAAAGGGCCGGGGCGCGACAAATTTTTCAGCGCCGCCTCGACGGCGTGCACGCCCCACAGCCAGCCGTCGTCATTGACCTTAGGCTTATGAAAAGACTGCTGTTTTTGTGGTTTTGGCGCATCGCTTCGCGGCCCCGGAGCGGAGCCTTTAACCTTGGCCGTGAAATTTTGTGGCCGGTTTTTGCTTTTCGACCCTCTGGGGTCGTTGCGTTCGCGAAAAGACGACACTATAAGACGCGCTCCGATTTGAGGCCCCTGCGGATGATACGGGCCTGGCGGCGTTGTCTTTACGACCAAATGCCGCTGGGCCAAACGGTTTTTCGCAGAACTTGAACGGAACCAGATGTGAGTTCTGGGGGAATGTCCCGAGCGGCAAAGGGGGCGGACTGTAAATCCGCTGCGTTAGCTTCGCAGGTTCGAGTCCTGCTTCCCCCACCA
>OUWB011209578.1_pt1 | contig 92704 bp, 76 predicted proteins | sample 1779821 | NCBI WGS metagenome assembly OUWB01 (sample SAMEA3914806, study PRJEB12502) | metagenome | biome: forest; material: soil | place: Canada | collected 2011-08-03 | depth 0.1 m
CGCCAGCAGCCTTTGCCGTCCATGCTGATGGCAATGCCGTGTTGCTTGAGCAGCTCGGTGAACTCCAGACTGGTGAACTGGCTGCCCTGGTCGGTGTTGAAGATTTCCGGTACGCCATAACGCATGATCGCTTCTTGCACCGCCTCGATGCAGAAGTCCGTCGTCAGGGTGTTCGATAGCCGCCAGGCCAGCACGCGGCGGCTAGCCCAGTCCATCACGGCAAACAGGTACACGAAGCCGCGCCGCATCGGGATGTAGGTGATATCGGCTGCCCAGACCTGGTTCGGCTGGGTGATCGCAAGATTGCGCAGCAGGTACGGATAGACCGGGTGGCTGGCGTGACGCCTGCTCGTATTGGGCTTTCTGTATAGCGCCTCGATGCCCATCTTCTTCATCAGCCTGGCGACCCGCTTGCGGCCGACCTGGTGGCCTTCCGCCTTGAGCAGGTCGCGCAGCATGCGGCTGCCGGCAAACGGATAGTCCAGGTGTAGCTCGTCGATCCGGCGCATCAGCGCCAGCTCCGCTTCACTCGGTTCCCGCCGGCGGTAGTACACCGTCGAGCGCGCCAGCGACAGGATTTGGCATTGCCGGCTTACCGGCAAGTCATGGGTTCGGTCGATCATTTCTTTGCGCTCAGCAATCCCGCCTTGGTGAGCGCGCCGCTTAAAAAATCATTCTCCAGCGTCAATTGCCCGATCTTGGCGTGCAGCGTCTTGAGGTCGGGCAGTTCGTCCGTCTTGCCCTCGTTGGCGCCACCGAAGACGTCGCCAGCCCGTTCCTGCAACTGGCGCTTCCATTCCGCCACTTGGTTGGCGTGGACGTCGAACTGTTGCGCCAGTTCGGCCATCGTCTTGTCGCCCTTCATCGCCGCCAAGGCCACTTTGGCTTTGAACGCTGATGTGTGGTTCCTTCTTGTCCTTCTGGTCATGCTTGCTCCTTCAATTCGGCCTTTCGGCTTCGATTATGAAGCAAGGTTTACACTTATCCTACTGTCCGAATTTCCGGGGCCGGCTCTGGAATACAAGACCGAAGCGGTCAGATTGGTACGTAACGGCCAGAGCATAGCGGCTGTAGCAAGGACGCTGGGTATTTCGGATCAAACGCTGCACAACTGGCTCAAGGCCGAGGAGCGCGGTGGTTTGAGCGGAGCGGCGGGCAAACCAGTCAGCGCCGAACAGATGGAAATCAGCAGGCTGCGCGCGGAGCTGGCGCGGGTAAAAATGGAGCGCGATATCCTAAAAAACTGCCCCACGCGGCACGCCGCTTCCCTCATGAGTAGAAACACCAGGCGAGTACACTTGACGCACGCACGGACAGTGGCCGAATGCTTCTTGGCGGTATGAACCCCGTCAAAAAACCTGGCCCAGGGGAAGCTGCGGACTCATCTGTGGTGGCGCCTGTGGGCGACCCCGTTTAGGAAATTGATCTATTCCGAGTCCCCGTCCTGCGTTCTTTCATCCAGGAGGTGGGCCATGCCGGCGATTTGCAACGCATGGCGGATTGGCTAGTCGCTACAGGTACCAAGACCGTCGTGATGGAATCGACGGGTGTCTACTGGGTCGCAGCCTACGAAGTGCTGGAATCACGAGGTCTGGAAGTCGTCCTCGCCAACGCCCGCGAAGCGCGTGCCGTCCCAGGCAGAAAGAGCGACGTCAATGACGTGCAATGGCTGCAGCGTAAATTGTTGCAATTATTTTAATTTTATGGTCGATTTGTGATGCATTTGCATCATATCGCATCGTGGAACACGAGCATAGAATCAATAGCCACTAGCTTGGCATTGTGCTGGGAGCGGCTGGAAGCACGAGCCAGCGCTCAAGCGCGTTGATTTGTAAGGTATGGATTCCTGATTTTAATTTTTGCACCACTGCGGTGCGTACAGCTTGGCGCAAACGAGTAGTTCAGCGGCTATTGCGATGATTAGGATCATGCCATCAACAATCTGAATGTCACCCGCCGATTGCGCAGAAGCTGTACAAGAGCTTTATCGGTTGCTCACTTCGGCCGTCCAGCAGATCCTGCTGGTGTCTACAACTTCGAAAATGCGCTACAAGCGGCTAGTGCAACAAGATTTTGGTCATCCGATGTTCCCCACCAGGCGATGTTTGTGCGTGACAGTCGCTGAAGATTTAACTACAAATGAATCATGCGTTTGGCGGATTTGCAAGATTCTATAGTGCAATTGAAAGTCGAATTTTAGGCGCAACATTTCGCTGAACATAAAATTGCGAGCACTTGCGAATTTAGTATATCAACGTTTAAAGAAGCGTAGCAAGAACATCAGAATGGTTCTTATGGTAACAACATAGGGGGCGATATGCAATCTGGAAGCATGAACTTGCTGTGTGCGGCAGTACTCTTCGCCCTACTGACCGGATGCGGTGGTGGATCGACATCGGAAAGTAACCTGACGCAAAAGGGGCAGATTGAGAGAGCACAAGCATCACCAATTGGCCCAAGAGAAATTCAGGCTACGCTTGGCTTTAATCGATCCGGGAAATCTGTAGCGATTACAACAGCAAGCTACCAAGGCGAGGTCCAAGAGCTCTACATAGCGTACTTCGGGCGGCCAGCGGATCCAGGCGGTTTGGCGAATTTTGAAGCAGCACTGCTCGCTGCCGATGCACCCACCGATATCGTGGCACTCGCCGCAGCATACGCCTCCAATCCGACGATCCAAAACTTGGTGAATTCGTTCGGCACAAGCCAGGAATCAAAAAACCTTTATGGCTCGGGCGACACGACTTCGTTCGTCACTGCGATTTATCAAAATGTGTTGGGTAGGACACCGCAGCAATCAGGCCTGACGTTCTGGGTTGACGCGGTAGACAATAACACCCTAAGCAAAGGGAATGTAGCACTGTCCATCATGGCAGGGGCATTGCAAAACACGACTGCGCAAGGTCTACTCGACGCCCAATTGGTCTACAATCGCGTGGCCGTCGCGAGCTATTTCTCGAGTCAATTAATCTGCCAAAACGCGACAGGTGCGTACACCGACGCAGCGGCCGCCAATCAGGCACGGAACCTGTTGGATGCGGTTACCGCGGCGACCAACGTCACCGCATATGAATCAAGCGTCGCCGCCGCTATCACTTCGTTGGAGGGAAGTACTTCGACATCGAATCTGCCCTACGCGGGAAACTATGTCGATCTCGACTCCGAAATCAATGACCCCAACGCTCCAGCTATTTTTTCGGGAACGGACACTAGTTCAGCCGATTATCCCGATGGATTCGGATCGGTAACGCTAGGTGAGAACGGAATTAATGGAGTGCTGTATCCCTCCGACGATATCGTCATCTATCCCGCCCAATTGACCATTACATCGTCAGCAGCCCCGGTGTACGACAGCAGCTTACAAGCATATATCTTCGCTTCGATAACGGCGACCTACGGCAGCTTGACCTGCACGGGTTCAGGCCTCCTTTTGCTCAATTCCATAGAACTGAATGGCAGCACTTCCAACTATTTCTCCGCCGGTGTTAGCGGCGATAGCTATCCCGGAGAAAGTTGGTCCTGTAATTCATCCACCGATACCATAGTAATCGGCTTGGTGCCAAGTGTCGAAAATGCGAATATCCCCGCCTCGCATTCTCGCGTCGCAAGCATTGTCAAGCGTTCAAGGAAAAGCTCGCTCAACAGCTGTAGCGTTTCAACGGCCAACACCTATGCTTATGTCACGAATGCAGATGCAACGATTTCGCAATATGTGTTTGGCGCGGGAGGGATATTGACACCCCTTTCGCCCGCAAGCATAGCCACAGCTAGCTCTCCATTGTCCATAACCACAAGCCCGAATGGAAAATACATATATGTGCAAAATTACCCCGATGGAACCATTTGGCAGTATACGATTAGCTCCAATGGAACACTTGTGCCAATGTCTCCCGCGACGATAGCGCCGGGGAATTATCCGGCACCATTTATTGTTGATCCCGATGGTGAAAATGTATTGGTTGGAATGCCGGCAAACCCATACGCAGGTTTTTCCGTTGCCTACGATCCCGCAGGGGGATTTGTCTACGAGGTGACGTCGGGAGCCAATGGATCATTACCAAAGATATCACAATTTAATATTGGGCCCGGTGCCGTGTTGACACCGTCTTCCAATAACTCTATTACCATCGGAATTAACTCGACAGAACAGATGTACCTTGTCAACAGCGTCACGGTCGATCCGACAGGCAGCTTTCTATATGTATCCGGACAATTTCAATATGGCGTTGTAAGTTCGCCGGGACAACATTACACGGATCAAGGCATGATTTGGCAGTACGCAATTGGGCCAAATGGTGCACTCACACCGCTAAATCCGCCGAATGCAGGCGACGGTACCAACATGGAGGGTGTTATTTTCAACCCGCAGGGTAAATACGCATACGCTGCGGGTGCGGAATCATCAAACGGCGAATTGATTGGAATATACGCACAATTTTTTACCATCGGGAATACTGGAGAGCTCTCACCTATGTCGGTTCCTACGATCAATTCGTACGGCGGCATCGCATTTAGCCCATCCGGGCAATATGCCTACATGGCTGCTGGAGGGAGTAATGCGTTAGTTCAATTTACAGTCGGACCAACTGGAGCACTCTCCGCTTCAGGGACACCGAATGTAACAACTGGAAATGGGCCAGCCGCAATAACTTTTGCCACGCCCTGACGCACCTCGCGCGCATTTGAGATGAAGCCAAGCATTCAAAATGGTCGATGAGATTAGGAATCCAGGGGGATTTGTATGCAGAGCGCTCGTAACTCCGCAATGCTCATAGCAGCATACATTGGCTTACTTACTGGCTGCGGCGGACCGGAATCGACGCAGGTCAAGCCAAGTGAATACCGCCAACCAAGTCGATCGGACAAAACCACAACAACAGTAGCATCCGACTATCAGACCGTGGTCCAGGAATTGTACATCTCGTACTTTGGCCGCCCGGCAGATCCAGCAGGCTTGACCAATTTTGAAAATGCACTATTCGCAGCCAATGCGCCGACGGACATTCAAGACCTCTCAAATGTCTATGCGACCAATTCTGCAGTCCAAAATCTGATTAATGCCTTCGGTAACAGCAAGGAGTCTCAGAATTTATATGGTAGCGGCAGTGCCTCGGAATTCGTCACTGCGGTCTTTCAAAACGTGCTGGGCCGAGCTCCTCAACATGCGGGGTTAACCTATTGGTCCAATGCGATCAGCAGTGGCGCATTGAGCCAAGGTGACGCCGCACTGGCAATCATGGCAGGCGCTTTCGTCAATACCAGCCCACAAGGATTGCTGGACGCCCAGTTGATCAATAATAGAATAGCGGTTGCCGACTACTTTACCGCCCAAGTATCGAGCCAGAATGACGTATCCGCCTATGCAGGTTCAAGTGCCGCCGCCGACGCCCGCGCCATGTTGAGCACCGTCAGTGCAACCACAAATCCGGTTGCGTTTGAGCCGACCGTCAACTACGCGATTACGTCCATAGTTGGTGGTGCAGCATCGATCGGTCCCATCTCGCCGGCCAGCAATCTGTTAGCACCAGGAAGCACCAGCGTTGCCATCACGTTTCAGACAAGCGCCCCAACCACTTGTGGCTATTCACTGGGGTCAGCTCTACCGTTCGCGCAAATGCAACCGATCGATTCGACCCCGACCATTAGCCATGCCTCGACGATCCAGGGTCTTGATCCAACACCTACCACGCTCAATCAGGTCTATGTCAGCTGTGCTGCCGAACCATCTCAGGCGGTGTCGGTGATATATCGGGCTGTCGCGGCGCCAAGCGGCTCTTATCCACGGATCGGGTCGATCTGGTGGGGCTCGCAGTGGATCAGCAATGATCCGGCTCATGCAAAGCAAATGCAAATTATGCTCTGTCCCGGACTGACTGGTAGCCAGATCAACGCTCAGCGTGCGATTTCCCCAAATACGCTTTTCTTACTGAATGTTACGGCAACCTCGAGCTCGTCATTCGCTGATTTTACTCCTGCCGCCGCGCCGGATTCTTATTTTTTGCACGACGTCAATGGAAACAAAATTCTCATTTGGCCACCAAATAGTTATGTGTGGAATATGACAAATCCGCAGGTGGCCGAATATGTAGCGCAACTCGCATACACTGTTTTAGCAAACGATAGTTTTGCTTGGGATGGGATTTTTTTCGATAGCTTTCAGCGCACCATTTCGAGCCCAATGACCGATTTCTATGGCAATTCGCTACAAATATCGTCACAAAACAATGGTGTCGCTGATGATCCTATATCCTTGAACGCGGCCTGGGGCACCGGCGTGCAGCATTTATTGACGACATTCAAAGGATTAGTACCCTACGGTTATACGTCCGGTCATATCGCACCGACATCGGTGAATCCTCTCGACTTGGCAGGATTCAACGGCAATGCGTTGCTTGGGCCGGCAGTCGATATTCGCGAAGGGATAGGAGGCTTTTCGCCGTTCTTCCAATCGTATACGACCTGGGAAACACAAAGCCTGGCTCCGCCCATCAGCATGGTACAGGCCTCGCCGCCGAATCAGATCTCCTATGGCTATAGTTACGTTCCTGCGCAAATCATGACGCCCGCATTGTTGGCGTGGGCGCAAACAACTTATGCCAACATGCGTTTCGGGCTTGGAATCGCGACTTTGGGAAATGGATATTTCTCCTATGATATTGGCGATAATAGCTCCGGGGTCACTTGGTGGTACGACGAATATGACTTCAATCTTGGAACCCCCGCAGGCAACGCAGTGGCCTTGCTACCCACGGTCAATGCATCTCAACTCATCAACAATGGAAATTTCTCGAGTGGCCTAAGTGATTGGGTTTTTTATTTGACACAGGACGGTTCGGCAAATGCATCCGTAGCCGCTAGCTCCGCTTCGCCAACGTCAAGTGGCGCCTCCGCCGACATTTCGATTGTTGAGGCAGGAACTTATGCTTGGCATATAGACCTTGAGCAAGATCAGCTCAGCCTGGTCGCGGGCACCGATTATCGGCTTAGTTTCATGGCCAATTCAGACGTTCCCCTATCTATAACTGTCACAACCCAAGGTGGATCACCGAATTACCTGAATTATGGGCTGGCGCAACAATTTTCGATTGCGCCAGGATGGCAAACCTATACCATTGACTTCATCGCTCCAATAGCTGCAACAGATGGTCGATTGGAATTTCAATTCGGCAGTGGACCTGGGCATGTATGGTTGACAAACGTCAGCTTGATCTCTCAACAGCCGCAGATATATCAACGAGACTTCACCAATGGGGTCGTCATCGTTAACGGAACCGGTACAACTCAAACAGTTCCATTGGAAAGTGGTCTGCAACATTTCACCGGGGCACAAGCTCCGAAATATGACGTCATAACCGACGACTCATCGACCTCATTTCAGGCAACAGGAGCGCAGGGCGCAGGAAGCTGGAACGTGGTGAACGTAGGCAGTGTAGTCGGCACATCGTCATCTGACAGCGCGCAGAGCGCACCGTACTACCATGCGTGGCAAGGCAGCCTGCACGCATCTCCGACAGCGACCGACACTGCGTCATGGCAAATTAGCATACCGGCGACAGATAGCTACAGCTTCCAGACCTGGTTGCCAGCCGCGACTACAGCGAGTTCGTGGACAACAAATGCAATTTATTCATTGGTCGTGAATGGAGTCACCATAGCGACAACTTCCTTGAATCAATCGTCAGCCAGTGGTGGCGACCAGTGGTGGCCCCTATTCAGCAACGTGCAGATCACCGGTCCGCAAACCATTTCCATTCAGATCAACAATGGTGCTTCGGGCGTATTGGTAGCCGATGCCGTCGAAATGACCTCCAAGGCCCGCTACAACGATGGCGCCCCAGCAAGCATTGTCACCTTGGCGCCATTCGATGCGATATTTTTACAGCGGACAAGTGCCGCAGCCGCAAACGACTCGCAATTACGCAAGCGGCAGGGTCTCAATCGGGGCAATCCCGCTGCGAGGAATCCGAACGATCACCAGTAGTGCTGGCGCGACTCGATCAGTAGTTAAACATCGCTGGTTAATGCTATCTTTGGAAACATTTTATTCTGTTGCGGCGCGCCGAAAATTGACCCCATCAATCGCATCGTACCGGATACCGGACACTAGTAAGCGCTCGAAGAAGGACGCCCTACCGCCATAGTCAGAAATCAGGGAGGATTGCGTCCGCAACCAAGAACTGCGGACGCAATGATGAATCAAGACGAGACGAGCTATTTACCGCTGAGGGTGACCAACGTCGGCCCTAAAGGCAAGCGGACCTTTGACCGGCATGCCAAGCGATTGTTGATCGAAGCTTGCCTGCAGCCGGGGGCGTCGATTTCCGGCCTGGCGCTCAAGGCCGGCATCAACGCGAATCAGTTGCACAAGTGGATTCGGGATAGCCAAAGAGCCGAGGCAAATGAGCCGATTCGGAAGGAAGCAGCAACGCTCGAAGCGTTCGTGCCGGTTGTCGCCTTGGAGGGCATCGTTGACTCGGCAGCGAAATGCGATCCGACCAAGCAGCTGGTGCAAGATGCGCAAGCGCGGCTGTCGGCCCAATTACCCAATGGCGTGACGCTGGAACTTGAATGCAGCGGCCGGGATGCCGGCATGGTTCGGGCAATGATCGAGGCACTGAGAGGAGCCCGGTGTTCAGGCTGAACGAGCAATGGCAGGTGTATCTTCACCGTGAAGCCATCGACTTCCGCAAGAATATCAACGGTCTGGCGGCGCTGGTAGAGCAGTCGTTAGGAAGGGACCCGTTTGCCCAGGCCGTCTACGTGTTCCGCAATCGTCGTGCCGACCGCATCAAAATCCTGGGCTGGGACGGCAACGGCTTCTGACTGCTGATGAAGCGGCTGGAACAGGACCGGTTCACCTGGCCGCGCCGAACGCAGCCCGTGATCGGTCTGAATGTCGAACAGTTGCACTGGCTGCTCGATGGAATCGACATCGACGCCATGCACCGGCATCCACGAAGGAATTATCAGCACGCTGCATGAACTGGCGATGAGCCCCAGGCAGTGAATGCCGCCGTCAACGAGGTGCTGGATACGTTGAAAGTCAAGTGAGGATGGAACACGATGTTGGCTCAAAGCACGACTGCATGCTGCGGTAAGTGATGGGTAACGGGTATTAGCTACAGCGAAAAGGAGTCGCTCAGCGTCTGTCGGCACATTTGAAAGCTGTCTTCTTCATGGCGCCGGCAACGACTCCTTTGAGGGGTATTGCCGACAAGCGGCATACGAATTCCGTGCATTGTTAATGGCTGGTTCATGGCGTACTGCTACCTTTCGCGATGTGGCAAGATTGGCATGCGAACGGGCGGCGATTTTGAAATGCGAATGCCTGGCAAGGTTCAAATGCACAGGGGTGGCAAGATTGAAACGCGAAAGGGTGACAAGGTTTATGCGACTATGCAAATGACATGGTCAAGGAGTTCGATACGATGCCGGAACAACTGTAACGCTAGGTTAATGGTTCATCAGACTTTTTTGTGGGTGATTTTCGGCAACTTTTGATGCCAAAGGAAAGCGTTTTCCGACATGGGCCGACGGGAAGCCTCGCCACGCCTCGATTTGCAAGCAAATCCGCTTTGCGGCATTGCGCGGCAACAAGCGTAAGGCGCCTAAAACGGTCCCGCTAATGCCCGTCACCCACAAAAAACCCGGATGGACCAGGTTAATTAACTTGCGCGCAATAGGCGTACATTGTCGATCGCGGGGAAAATCTGATCAAGTCTTTCCCCGAGAATACGCCAAGCTTCCTTTTTTTCATCCGCGTAGTCGTAGTGTAAATAGTGCCGCCGAACCTTGCTGCCTCTTATGACATGATTTTGGCAGCGGTCAATAATGTCGAGAGCGACGCCTAAGCCTTGCATGAGAGTGGCGCCAGTGCGACGCAAATCATGAGGCGTCCAATCGCCATTGCGCCCTCGGACGAGCACTAGGGAATTATCGTGACGGCGATTTTTCATGGGCTGGCGTGGCTGACCTTCCTTATTTTTCTTGAACATTGATTGTCGATCTCCAATTTGCTTGCTGATCGACTTGACGCAAACGTGTCCATCATTGTTTCGCGCCGGGAAGCACCAATCGCTTTCACCAGTCAATTCAAACAAAAGCCGAAACTGGTTCAAAGCGAATTTGGACAAGTAAACCGTTAGATCGTTTTGATGGCGCTTCTGTCCCTTTGTGTTCTCGCGAGGAATGAACCATTTGCCAGTTTCAAGGCTGACGTTTTCCCACCGTGCCATGGACAATTCACCGACCCGACAGATGGTCGATAGCATGATCCACACGGCAATCTCGGTTTTGGGGTCGATGGGTCGATTCGCTGAGCGCCGATCTGCAGCGCCGTCGAATTCGTGGCGCATTTTTTTGAAAATAGCCTGAAGTTCGAAAATTTCCTCATCCGACAAGCAACGTTCCCTTTGATTGTCCAGGTCATAGTCCGGGCTAACGATCTTGTCAATTTCGATCAGCTGGATTGGATTTCCCTCGGTCAGTAGTTTACGCCATGGCTGGCGCTTCTCCGCCCACAAGAACATTTGCGTAAGGTTGGCATGGACAACAACAGCTGATCGGTTGACGCCCCGCTTCACCATTTTGCGCAGCAGCGTGCGGAGATCATGTTCAGTAACACTCTTTACTGCAATGGAGCCAATTTCCGGAAATACATCCTTATTGAGCGAACGCTGCAATTCAACGTTGCCGTCCTTGCGGCGTACGCCATCGGCAAGCCACGCGTCCGCCAATTCTCGCACCGTCAAATTTTCGACTCTATTCAAAGCAAATTTGGAAGCCATGGCAGCCTGAGCTTCCTCGTGCGCTTTCGTTTCTGCTTGGCGCTGCTGTTCCTGTTGTACTTGGATGTCGATACCCTGCCTGGCTAATGCACGAATTCGTTCGACCTCGCTACGTGCATCTTTTAGGGATAGATGACCGTCGTCTGTCAAATGCCCCCAAGGTTTTGGAAGTCGATAGTCGCGTTGATGACCCGCGACAACATAGCGAATGATCCAGGTTTTGACTCCATTGGCTGCCACGCGAATCTGCAGTCCGGTATCTACATTCTTCTTGTAAGGCTTTTCCTGCGCTTTCAACGCCTCGATCTGCAGAACTGTCATTTTTGGCATTACAAATCTCCGTGCCCTAACCGTGCCCTAAAAAGTGCAAGATTTAATTGTATCGGCTTGGATGATTTTGGACAACAAAAATTGATAAGTATTTGAATAAAAAGAATTAATTGAATTTCCCTGGATCTTGCTGGACGCTAATGGACGTGCTTTTAATTGTATGGGGTGCAAGGGGTAGGATGTTCGAATCATCTCGCCCCGACCAATTTGAACAAGGGTTATGACAAATGTCATGACCCTTTTTCATTTCCACTTTCCGTTTTCCCCCATTTTCCTCAGCCGCTTTCCTGCGGCGCACTCAAGGGCAGATCGATGACGAAAGTCGTGCTCTGTCCCTCCATGCTTCTCACCGAGATTTCGCCGCCTAACAGCGATGTGACGATGTTATATGAAATGTTCAGCCCGAGTCCGCTGCCGCCCTGGCCCAGCTTGGTGGTGTAGAACGGCTCGAAGATACGCCTCAGGTTTGCCTGCGGGATGCCCGCCCCGTCATCGCTGAACTGTACCTGCGCGTAATTGGCAGAGACCCGCATGGCGCAGAGCTTCATGTTGCCGCCGCGTCTTTCGCCGTAGGCATGCAGCAAGGCGTTGTCGACCAGGTTGGTGATGACCTGGCCGTAGGCGCCGGGGTAGCCGTCGATTTCGATACCGGGCGGCACTTCCACCGTAAGCGTATGGCCGGCCTTGCGGATCTTGCTTGCCATGGTGGCGACGATTTCACGCGTCGTCTGCTCCAGATCGTGACGGCGCCGCTGCGCGCTGGTCTGATCGACCGCTACCTGCTTGAAGCTGCTGATCAGGTCGGCGGCCGATTGCAGGCCGCGCACAATCAGTGTCGCGGCATCCTGGCACAGGTTGATGAACGACACCAGCTCCGAGCGGCGGAACTGGGCGCTGTGCATCTTTGCGCTCATTTCGTTGGTGCGTTCCTGCAGTGCCGTGGCGGTCAGCATGCCGTTGCCGATGGGCGTATTCAATTCGTGCGCCACGCCCGCCACCAGCGAACCCAGCGCCGCCATTTTTTCTTGCGCGATCAGGCGTTGCTGCGCCAGGCCCAGGCGGGCATAGGCTTCCGCGTTATCGAATGCCACGGCGACATAGGTCGAGAGCGTGCGCAGCATGTCGACGTGCACCTGATGGTAGGCATTCTTTTCAAAGCTGTGCACGCACATTGTGCCAAGCACGCGTTCGTTGAGCAGGATGGGTATGTACAGCATTGAGCAGGGCATGCTGGGTTTGGTGCCGTCCGACAGCATGCCCATGTCCGTCTCGGACGAGGTGAGTTCGAGATCGTGGACGTAGAGCGAGTATTCCGCCTGTAGATCGTTGATCAGGATTTCGCGTTTGTTGCGTATGCACCAGACGGCCATCTGATTGGTGTCGCGCGCGTCGCGCACGTAGGGGGCATAGCGCACGCCGCGTTCCATCGCATAGGGAACTTCGATGATTTCCTGTTCCGGGCGGTAAATGCCTATCCCGAATACGCTGGCATCCATCAATTCATTGACGTTGTGGTACAGCGTATCGGTGATGCCTTCGATGTCGAGTTTGGCGGTCAGTTGACGGCCGATTTCGCTGATGACGGAGATATTGTGATGCGCCTGTTCGACCGAATCCTTCTGGCGTTCCAGCGCTTCTTTTTGCCGGGTGATTTCACGCGTGCGCGCTTCGACCTCGTGTTCCAGCGTATCGGTCTGGCGCAGCAGATGCTGCACCCGGAGGCGATAGGCCAGGTAGCCTGTGCCAAGGATGCCCGCCGCGACGGCGAAGCGAAACCACCAGGTCTTCCAGTAAGGCGGCGTGATGATCAATTCCATCGTTACGCCGGCCTGATTCCATACGCCGTCCTTGTTGGCCGCCTTGACGTGAAATACATAGCGTCCGGGGTCGAGATTGGTGTAGGTGGCGAAGCGCTTGCCGGCGTCGGTGTAGACCCAGTCGCGGTCGAAGCCTTCCAGTTGGTAGGCGTACTGGTTGTGTTGCGGGTCGGCGAAATGCAGGGCGGCGAATTCGATGGAAAATACCGAATCGCGCCAAGGCAGCGTGAGCGTGCGCGTATCCTGCAGGGAGCTGTCGAGCTTGAAGCCATCCGGTGCCTTGTTCTTCAGCACGGACTGGTTGAAGATCAGGAAGTCCGTGATGGCGACTTGCGGCGCATTCGGGTTTTCACGAATGGCGTCGGGCCGGAATTTGCTGACGCCGTTGATGCCGCCGAAATACAGCGTGCCATCCTGTGCTTTCCAGCCGGAGTTGATGAAATAGGACCCGGCGACCAAGCCATCCTTGTCGGTGTAGTTGCGGAAACTGCCGGTGGCCGGATCGAAGCGCGATATGCCGCCGGTGGTGCTGAGCCACAGCATGCCTTGCCGGTCTTCGAGTATGCTGCCTATCGCTTCCCATGCCAGCCCGTCGGCACGGGTGTAGCGGCGAAAGCTGGCTTTGCCGTCGCTCCCGGTTTGCCGCAGGTTCAAGCCGCCCGCTGTGCCGACCCAGAATCTGCCCTTGCTGTCCTGGAACAGGAAATGCACGCGATTGTGGCTCAGGCTGTTCGGGTCGGCGGGGTCGTTACGGAAATGCGTGAAGCGTTCGGTGTTGCGGTCGAAGCGCTCCAGGCCGTTCATCGTGGCTAACCACAGCATGCCTTCCCGGTCTTCGAGCAAATACCAGATCCAGTTGTCGCCCAGGCTCGCGGGGTCTTTGTCATCGTGGCGATAGGTTTGCGATTTGCCGCTTACGGGGTCGTAGCGGTGCAGGCCACCGCGCGAGGCAACCCAGAAGATGCCTTGTTCGTCCTTGATGATGGCTTGCGTCAGCTCGCTATATTGGTAACCCTGTCCCAGCTTGATCGGTGTGAAGCGGCCTGTTTTCGCATCGAAACGCCCAAGCCCCGAATCCGTGCCGAGCCACCACAGGCCATCGTTTTGCGGCACGATGAGATCGATGCGGTTGTCTGTGATGCCGTGCGGATCGGACGCATCGTGGCGATACACTTTCATTGCGCCGCTTGCCGCATCGAGCCGATTCAAGCCTTCCAGTGTGGCGAAATAGAGATTGCCCTCGGCATCGCCCGCGATATTGACCACCTGGCTCGACGACAAGGTATTGGCCTTGCCCGGCACGGCGCGAATGCGGTCGAAACCGCCGCTGTCGAGATCGGCGCGGCTGGCGCCGGCATACCAGGTTCCTACCCATAGCGTACCGCCGCGATCTTCGAATATGGTGTCGACATGGTCCGACCCCAGGCTGTGCTCGTCCGCCTCCGCATGGCGGTAAGCCTGCACGTTGCCGCTTGCCGTGTCGACACGCTTCAAGCCATCGGCATCGGTGCCGACCCACAGGTGTGCGGTAGCGTCGAGACGAAGCGCAGATACGGCGATACCGTTGAGTTCGGTCATGGTTGCGGCCGTCATGCCCCATGCGCGGTTCGCGTCGGCTGGCAGCAGTTTCAGCCCGTTGGCGGTGCCTACCCAGGCGCCGCCGTCGCCGCCAAGGGCAATGGCGCGTATGCTTTTATCCGGTATGTGCGAGCGCGATCCGGTTTCCAGTTCGATGTGCGCGAAGCTGTTACTTCCCTTGTCCAGGCGATCGAGTCCGGTTGCCGTGCCGACGAGCAGATCGCCATTGCCTTCGCGTGCCAGCGATATCACGTTGTTGTCAGCCAGGCTGTCGTTGCGCGCTGCGTCATGGCGCAGCGCAGTGAACTGCGCATTTTGCGGCTGGAAATGCTGCAGGCCTTCATTGGTCGCCAGCCACAGGCCACTTGCGCCATCGCCGGCGATGGCATTGATGGTGTTGCCGGCGACTTCGGTCTGTGCTGCGGCGGGAAAATAACGGGTGAATTGTTGATGCGCCGGGTCATAGCGATTCAAGCCGCCGCGTGTGCCGACCCACAACTGCCCCGATTCATCCTGATAAAGCGCGGAAACAAAGTTGTCCGACAGGCTGTGCGGATCGTCTGCGCGGTTCTTGAACGCGGTCAGGGTGTAGCCGTCATAGCGCGCCAGGCCGGCCACGGTGCCGATCCAGATGAAGCCTTGCCTGTCCTGCAGCATGGCCAATGCCGATTCCTGGGGCAAACCCTGCTCTACGTTGAGCTGTTCGAAACGCAAAGGCAGGTCGGACGGAGCGGCGAATGCCGTAAGGCAGAAGAAGCACAACATGGCCATCAGGCGGCGCAATATTGCAGGCGGGTCCGGCTCGAGCGGCATATGCCGTAGGAGGTTCAACGGTGCCGGAGCCATGTCGTGATCGCTTGTTCTCTTGTGTATGGCCCGCTCTGGGTGCCGCTTGAAGGACTTTTGTACTATATCCCAGACCCGGACAAAGTCGAAGCGGCACTTTTGCTTTTGTGACATATCTGGTACGGCCTGGAGCAGGGTATGCGTTCCGGCAAGGGTGGGTATGGCAGCCTGCTTTGCACAAAGTGCGGAAATCCCGGAAAATAGCAGCCTTACCCAACTACCGCCTCGGGCCGAGCCGGGTGGGAAGTCCGGCTACTGGCCGGGCACTTCCGCCTGCAGCCGGCAGCATTCATATCATGCCTATCAAAGTCAGCCACCATTTCGATGCCGGTGCCATCGACGTCGTCTCCACGGCGCAAGCTTCCGCTATCGATCTCAAGGTCCGCAAGGATTCGCACTCGGACTTCCTGCAATGGTTTTATTTCCGCCTGCAAGGCGCGGGCGGACAGGACTGCACGATAAGGCTGTTGAACGCCGGCGAAACTTCCTATCCCGATGGTTGGCAGGATTACCAGGCCGTTGCGAGTTACGACAACGAGGAGTGGTTCCGCGTACCGACTTCGTTCGACGGCAAGGTGTTGACCATCAATCACACGCCCGAATACGACAGCGTGTTCTATGCTTATTTCGAACCGTATTCTTTTGAGCGCCACTTGAGCCTGGTCGGACGCGCCCAGGCCTCACCCCTGGTGCGCGTGGAAGACTTGGGCAGTACCGTCGATGGGCGTGACTTCAACCTGCTCGTGGTGGGTGATCCGGCGGCGCAGAAGAAGGTCTGGGTCATCGCGCGCCAGCATCCCGGCGAGACCATGGCCGAATGGTTCGTCGAAGGCATGCTCGATGCCTTGCTCGACGAAGCCAATCCGATAGCGCGCAGTGTGCTCGAACATGCCGTTTTCTACATCGTGCCGAATATGAATCCCGACGGCTCGGCGCGCGGCAACCTGCGCACCAATGCCGCAGGCGCCAACCTCAATCGCGAATGGATGACGCCGACCCTGGAGCGCAGTCCCGAGGTATTTCATGTCAAGAACCGAATCGCGCAAACCGGCGTCGATCTGTTCCTCGACATTCACGGCGATGAAGGCTTGCCTTACGTGTTCGTGGCGGGCAACCAGATGATCGAAGGCTTCACCGCCACCGAGCTGGAATCGCAGCGCCGCTTCATCGAAGACTTCAAGGTCGCCAGTCCGGACTTCCAGGACAAGTTCGGCTATGCCGACAACAAATACAGCGCCGACATGCTGACCCTGGCCTCGAAGTTCATCGGCCACACCTACCGTTGCCTGTCGTTGACGCTGGAAATGCCGTTCAAGGACAATGCCAACCTGCCCGACGCCTACGTCGGCTGGGATGGCGCGCGCAGCGCAAGGCTGGGCGAGGCGATCCTGCAGCCCGTGTTGCGCGCGCTGGAGCGTTAGAGCATGGGTCGGGAGATTGAGCGCAAGTTTCTGGTGCAAGGCCAGGAATGGAAGCAATTGGCCAGGGGGACGGCCATGCGCCAGGGCTATCTCTCGACCGATCCTGAGCGTGTGGTCAGGGTACGCGTGGAAGGCGATGCGGCGGCGTTGACCATCAAGGGCAAGTCGGCCGGTGCCGTTCGCGGCGAATGGGAATACGCGATACCGAAGGCCGATGCAGAGGAATTGCTGGCGCTATGCCTGCGCCCGCTGATCGAAAAAAGCCGCTATCGGATCGACCATGCCGGCATGCTGTGGGAAGTCGACGAATTTTATGGCGACAATGCCGGTCTTGTTGTGGCGGAGATCGAACTGCAATCGGAAGACCAGCAATTCGATCGGCCGCATTGGGTGGCGGCAGAAGTGACGCACGATGCGCGCTATTACAATTCCAATTTGCTGCGCCATCCTTACAAAGACTGGTAGCGTCGGCGCTTAGTGCAAGTGCCCCGGCGCTTGCGGCACGTCTTCCGGCATTTCGGCATGCACCAGATCGGCATCGAGATCGGGGTAGAGCGGGGCGCCGCAATCGTCGCAGAATTCCATCGCGAAACGCTCGTTGTGTTGGCGGATTTGCCGTATCCCCGCTTCTTGCAAAAGCGAAACGATGGTGTCTTGCGGCGTCTTGCTTGCGGGATCTTCCAGCGGCAGGCGCGAATTTTCATCTTCTTCGCCCAACAGCGGCCACACTACGCCGTAGATCACCTCAGGTTCGTGCTGCAGCGTGAAGCCGATGCGGTATTCGTCGACACGGCCCTCTGCCGGGTTTTCCGAGAAGCCGCCGATTGACGCGTTCAATACGGATGGCTCAACGTTCAGGGCATGGGTCAGGTAATGTACCGCAGCGTGGATCGACGCCGGGCGAATGCGCTTGTCGGCCTCGCGGCAGGCGACGTAGTACGCTTCCGGCAGCAGCAGCTCCAGCCCGCAACCGGGAAGCAGCTTGACCAGGTTCGGCTCGGCCTGCTTGCGCCACTGCTGCAATGCGGTGTCGCGTTCGGCGATGTTTTGCACGCTTTGCCAGTGGAACAGCGGTTCGCCGGCAGGTACCACGACCACGGCCAGTAAATAGCGCGTGTCGGCCAGGAAGGGCGCGGTTTCCGGAACGTTGGCGGGTGTCTTCGGCGCGCTGCCCTTGAGCGCGACCTGCGCCAGTTTTTGCGTCAGCGCCGCCGTCTCGACGTGGCTGCGCGGCATCTGGTCGAGCGAGAACAAGGTTGGGGCTAGCGCCATGCGTGCATCGCTTGCCAATACATGGGCATACAAGTGCGCCGAGAGCGTGGCCAGCATGTCGGGCGAGATCGGGCCCGAGGCGATCGAAAAACGCGTCCAGGCCAGGATGGGTGCCGCGATTAGGAGCGCGTCGTACTCCTGTCCTTCATGCGCGATGCGGCACGATTCGCTGCAGGCTTCCAGCGTTTCGATCAAGGCATCGTAGGCGCCCGACTGCAGCTTGAACAGTTCATCAAGCGCAGCATCGGCCACGTCCTGGTGGTTGTTCTTCAACTGCTTTTGCACCAGCGCGTCGAGCAACTTTTCCCATCCGCGCTCCTCAAGTCGGGATGCTGCTTGCGTCACTGCCTGCGCATACGACACGAGACGCTGACTGTCGGCGGAGAGCTTGGCGGAAGAACCTTTGTTGGGTCGGCGCATCTTGATGTCAGGGCAAGGGAATCGGGAAAATTCCATTGTAGAGGATTCTGCAAGCCGCTATCGAAAAGCGGGCAACGAAGGATTTGCCGTTCCGGCATAGGTACGGGCAAGCAATTGTGCGGCGCAGCGGGAAGTAATTCCTATGGCGTTGCCGAATTGAGGCGGTTGGTGTTGAGCGCCGGCGAAGCATCAACGAAAAACAAAACGCCGGCAACGAGGCCGGCGTTTTTTTCTGATGCCGAGGAACGATTACGCTGCCAGCAACTGGCGCAACACGAAGGGCAGGATGCCGCCGTGCTTGAAGTAGTCGACTTCGATCGGGGTGTCGATGCGCAGGAGCAGCTTGGCTTCCTTCTTCTCGCCATTGGCGCGATGGATTACCAGCGTCACTTCCTGTTGCGGCTTGATTTCGCCGTCGAGACCCTTCAGATCGTAGGTCTCGTTGCCGGTGATGCCGAGCGATTCAACGCTGTCGCTGCCCTTGAATTGCAGCGGCAGCACGCCCATGCCAACCAGGTTGGAGCGGTGAATACGTTCGAACGAACGCGCCACCACGGCCTTCACGCCCAACAGTTGTGTGCCCTTGGCCGCCCAGTCGCGCGAGGAACCCGTGCCGTATTCTTCGCCGGCGAAGATCATGGTCGGCGTTTCTTCGGCGACGTACTTCATCGCAGCGTCGTAGATCGACATTTCTTCGCCGTTCGGCTGGAAGCGGGTGATGCCGCCTTCAATGCGCGAGCCATCGGGCTTGGCCGGGATCATCAGGTTTTTGATACGCACGTTGGCAAAGGTGCCGCGCATCATGATCTCGTGGTTGCCGCGGCGTGAACCGTAGGAATTGAAGTCGGCCTTCAACACACCGTTGGCGGTCAGCCATTTACCGGCCGGGCTCGATTCCTTGATCGAACCGGCGGGCGAGATGTGGTCGGTCGTGATCGAATCGCCGAACACGCCGAGCGCGCGTGCGCCCTTGATGTTGGGATCGATTTCTCGCGGTTCCATCTCGAAGTCGCCGAAGAAAGGCGGTTCGGCGATATAGGTCGACTTCGGCCAATCGTAGACCTGGCCTTCGGCCACGCCCTTGATGTCTTGCCACAGCTTGCCCGGTGCAGTCTTGACTTCGGCGTAGTTCTCCTTGAAGACTTTTGCGTTCATGGCGAACTTCAAGAGCTTGGCGATTTCGGCGCCGGTCGGCCAGATGTCGCCCAGGTAGATGTCGACTTCCTTGCCCTTGATCTTGCCCTTGCCCACCGGCTCGGTCATCAGATCACGCATCACGTTGCCGGCGATGGCGTAGGCCACGACCAGCGGTGGCGAAGCGAGGAAGTTGGCGCGGATGTTCGGGTGGATGCGCGCTTCGAAGTTGCGGTTGCCCGACAGTACGGCGGCGGCTACGACGTCGTTTTGCGTAATCGCTTCGTTCATGGCCGGCGTCAGGTCGCCGGCATTGCCGATGCAGGTGGTGCAGCCGTAAGCAGTCACGCCGAAACCGAGTTTTTCCAGGTAAGGCAGGAGACCGGCGGCTTCGAGGTATTTGGTCACGACGCGCGAGCCCGGCGCAAGCGACGTCTTGATGTGCGGCGCAACTTCCAGTCCGGCTTCCACGGCCTTCTTGGCCAACAGGCCGGCGGCCAGCAGCACGCTCGGGTTGGAGGTGTTGGTGCAGGACGTGATCGCAGCGATCAGCACGTCGCCGCTCTTGAGTTTCACGCCGTCGCTATTGGTGAATTCCTTCTCCAGATCGTCGGCCTTTTTGTTGAAGCCGTTTTCACCGACCGGCTTGGAGAACAGGTCGCTGAAGTTCTTCTTGACGTTGCCGATTTCGATACGGTCTTGCGGACGTTTCGGGCCGGCCAGCGAAGGCGCAACGGTGCCGAGGTCGAGCGAGACTTCCTTGGTGTAATCGATCTGGCCGGCCTTGGGGATGCCATACAGTCCCTGGGCCTTGAAATAATCGGCGAAGGCGTCGATTTCGGCCTTGGTGCGGCCCGTGCCTTCGAAGTAGTCGATGGTGGCGTCGTCGACCGGGAAGAAGCCCATGGTCGCGCCGTATTCCGGGGCCATGTTGGCGATGGTGGCGCGGTCGGTCAGCGACAGCGAGGTGGTGCCTTCGCCAAAGAATTCGACGAACTTGCCGACGACCTTTTCCTTGCGCAGCATTTCGGTGATGGTCAACACCAGGTCGGTCGCCGTGACGCCGCCGCGCAGCGCGCCGGTCAGGTTCACACCGACCACGTCAGGCGTCAGGAAATAGACCGGTTGGCCCAGCATGCCGGCTTCCGCTTCGATACCGCCCACGCCCCAGCCCACCACGCCGATACCGTTGATCATGGTGGTGTGCGAGTCCGTGCCGACCAGCGTGTCGGGATAATAGACTTCAGCCTTGCCTTCTGTTTTCTTGTGCACGCCGCGCGCAAGATATTCCAGATTGACCTGGTGCACGATGCCGAAACCCGGGGGCACGACGCCGAAAGTGTCGAATGCCTGCATGCCCCACTTCATGAATTGGTAGCGCTCATTGTTGCGCTGGAATTCCAGCTTCATGTTCAGATCGAGCGCATTTGGCTCGCGGAAGTGGTCGATCTGCACCGAGTGGTCGACCACCAGATCGACGGGCACCAGCGGCTCGATGTTCTTCGGGTTCTTGCCCATCTTGGAGGCGACGCCGCGCATGGCGGCCAGGTCGGCCAAAAGAGGCACGCCGGTGAAGTCCTGCAGCACCACGCGCGCGACGACGAAGGGGATTTCATCGGTGCGGGCCGCCTTGGGCGCCCAGTTGGCCAATTGCCTGACGTGCTCTTCGGTGACTTTCTTGCCGTCGCAGTTGCGCAGCACCGATTCGAGCACGATGCGAATCGACACCGGCAGGCGCGAGACGTCGACACCGAGCGACTTGCCCAGTGCCGGCAGCGAATAGAACGAACCCTTCTTGGAACCGCCGATCTTGAATTCCTTGAGCGTGTTCAATGTATTGCGGGACATGGTTTCTCCTTCTTGGATGCAAATGAATTATTGGAACGTCTATCTTGCTTATGCCTGCGTTGAATCAAATCTTTTGAATCAAATTTTATTGCTTGCCGTTATTCTGTCCGGCTGCGGCTGCCTTGTCCGCCGCCGTGGCTGCCGCCTTGTCTGCTGCTGTCGCTGCCTTGTCGGCCGCTGTTGCCGCCTTGTCGGCCGCAGCGGCGGCTTTTTCCGCAGCCGATGCGGCTTTCTCGGCCACGGCAGCCGCCTTGGCCGCTTCGAGTTCTGCAACCTGTTGCTGCGTACGGCATTCGTTTGCCAACTGGTGTCCGGTCTTGGAGTCGAGCAGGATACCCTTGGCCGGGATCGCAATCCAGACCAGGCCGAAGTGCTTGTTCTCGAAACGGTCGGCACCGGTGGTGGTGGGAACGCGATCCATCTGGTGGAGTCGCTTGCCCCATTTGATGGCCGCGTGCAGGTTGTCGTCCTTGTTCTGGTAGATCGTCAGCTTGTTGCCGAGTTCGCACTGATAGTCGAACACCGCGGTGCCGGCGACATCGGGTTCAGGGTCGTCGGCTTCGACGGGTGCCGGCTCCGCCTTTTTCGCCGCCTTCTTGACGGTTTTCTTGGGAATCGGCGCGGCAGGGGCCGAGCTTGAAGCGGAACTGGATGCCGCAGTCTGGGTCTGGGCCTGGGCTGTGGCGGCCAGCAATCCGGCGCTTGCCAGCATGAGGGCGGTCAATGCAAATTTCATCAGGTTATCTCCTTGTTGCGCAATCGGGGCGCATTGTGTGTATTGCGCCTTGTTCACGAAAGCAGCGCCATCGCCCCTTCGGGCAAGGGAGCGCCGCTTGTCTTCGCGCGCTGTATGATAGTCCAATAATAGCGATAGCTGGCGCGATCGTGCAGCCTGCCATTGTGTTTGATCGGGCCCCAATCCGCGATGCTTGCTTCGGTCAGAATCTGCGCGGCTTCGTTGACTTCCGAACTGCGTGGCGCCATCGCCTTCAGGATGGGCTTGATCTGATCCGGGTGGATGCTCCACATGCGCGTGTAGCCGAACTCCGCACTGGCACGCGTGGCATCGTTGGCCGCCACGGCCGTATCCTTGATTTCGGTTGTCACGTTGTGCGAAGGCACCTTGCCGTTGGCGTGGCATGCCGCCGAGATTTCCAGCTTGGCGCGCGCCACCAGCGGGTGCGTGAATTGGCCCGGCGAACGCATGGCCGAACCGGGAATTGCGCCGTAGTGGGCCGAGACGAAATCCATGATGCCGAACGACAGGCATTCGACCTGGGGCAGGGCGGCAATGGCGCGCACCTCGGCCAAGGCGCCGTGGGTTTCGATCAGGACGTGGATCGGCAGATGGCCGCGTTCGCCGCAATGGCGGTTGACCATGGAAATCGCATCATCCACCTGGTCCGCGCTTTCCACTTTGGGCAGCACGAGGTAGGCCAGGCGTTGCGCTGCCGTGCCGCAAATGATGTCAAGGTCGGACTCGAAGAATTCGCTGCCGCAGTCGTGCACGCGTGCGCCGACGCGGCCGTGCCGATTGTGAACGCTGGCGATCAGTTGTGCCACCAGCTTGGCATGGGGGATTTCATTGCCGGCGGCGGCGCCGTCTTCGCAATCGAAGGTGATGTCGAATACGGGGCCAAGCTCTTGTTGCAAGGCAAGCGATTTACGCATCAGCTTTTCCGAGCCGGCGTAATGGTCGCAGACCGGGATCGAAACCGGTGCATGCGTGCCTTGAAATAAAACCTCGGAGGGGTGCATGTGCTGCTTTGTCGCTGCAATAAGTGCTGCGTGAGAGTTGATGAATCCGGTAAAGCGTCGTTGCAGCCGCGCATGCCGACGTGCTCTGTCGCAATGCGCGCATTGTCGAACAAATCGCCAGGCAAGCGGTGCGGCCTCGCAGCCGCACCGTTGTTTCAGTCGAATCAGCCGACCAGGTGCTTCACGCCTTCACGCTCTTCCAGCAACTCTTTCAAGGTGAGGTTGATGCGCTCTTGCGAGAATTCATCGATGGCCAGGCCCTGGATGATCTTGTATTCACCGTTCTCGGTCGTGACCGGGAAGCCGAACATGGTGCCTTCGGGGATGCCGTAGGAGCCGTCGGAAGGGATGCCCATCGTGGTCCACTTGCCGTTGGTGCCGAGCAGCCAGTCATGCACGTGGTCGATTGCGGCATTGGCGGCCGACGCTGCGGAAGACAAACCGCGCGCCTCGATGATGGCGGCGCCGCGTTTTCCCACTGTCGGCAGGAAGGTGTCCTTGTTCCATACCTGGTCGTTGATGAGGTCCTTGACCGGTGCGCCGTCTGCGGTGGCGAAGCGGTAGTCGGCATACATCGTCGGCGAGTGGTTGCCCCAGACGCACAGCTTTTCGATGGCAGCCACGGGCTTGCCGACCTTGGCGGCGACTTGCGACAGCGCGCGGTTGTGGTCCAGGCGCAGCATGGCGGTGAAGTTCTTGGCCGGCAGGTTCGGGGCCGACTTCATGGCGATATAGGCGTTGGTGTTGGCCGGATTGCCCACCACCAGCACCTTGACGTTGCGCGAGGCGACGGCGTCCAATGCCTTGCCTTGCACGGTGAAGATTTGCGCGTTGGCTTCGAGCAAGTCCTTGCGCTCCATGCCGGGGCCGCGCGGGCGGGCGCCGACCAGCAGGGCTACGTCGATGTCCTTGAATGCCGTCATCGGGTCGCTATGGGCGGTCATGCCGGCCAGCAGAGGGAAGGCGCAGTCGTCGATTTCCATCATGACGCCCTTCAGTGCCTTTTGCGCTTTCTCGTCGGGGATTTCCAGCAATTGCAGGATGACCGGTTGGTCTTTGCCGAGCATGTCGCCGTTGGCGATGCGGAACAACAGGGAATAACCGATCTGACCGGCGGCGCCTGTGACGGCAACGCGCATGGGGGCTTTAGCCATGATGAATCTCCATAGAAGAAGTAAGTGAAAACCAGCCTGTCTTTACGTCGGGCATCATCGGCGAGAGCATTTCATCCTGGCCGACAGCGGCGCGACAAATCAACGCACAGTCGTCTATGATACCTTTGAAAGGCTGGGCCGGCAGGGAAGGGCTGCGCGAGTTCATGTCAATCTTGCGTTCGCCCGTTTGCTGTGCCGGCCGTCGTCGCCGTTCGTCATGCATCTGTCATACAATGTGCGCCGCAACCCGTGCAAAATATCGTGCTTGGTTTTGTGCCTTCACGGCGCAAAATTTCGACACTTGGCGTATGGAAAAATTTCCGCGGCCAGCCATGCGCGAGGCGGGAAACCACCGCGAGTGTAGGCTTCTCGCTGTGCGCTGTCAATGATAATCTTATGTCTTATATAAGACATATCACCTATAACTTTTTGCTGGACGGCAAGGGGTGTTTTGTGGTGAAATTGTATAGATGAGCAATCCTCCGCACACTGTGGGTATGAGCGCGTCCGCGTCAAGCGCGGGGGGCGGCGCTTCCGGCAGTTCGCCGACGTTCAGTCCGTTGTATCAGCAGATCAAGGCGCTGATTACGCAGGCTTTGCAGGCGGGAGAATGGAAGCCCGGCGAGATGATCCCGAGCGAGGTCGACCTCGCTGTGCGCTTCAAGGTCAGCCAGGGCACGGTGCGCAAGGCGATCGATGAATTGTCGGCGGAAAATCTCGTGGTGCGGCGCCAGGGCAAGGGCACCTTCGTTGCCACCCATCATGAAGAGCGCGCGCATTTCCGCTTCTTGCGATTGATGCCCGATGCCGGCGAAGCGCATCATCCCGACAACCAGATCATCGAAGTCAAACGTCTGCGCGCACCGGCCGACATCGCGCGCCTGCTGGATATGCGCTCGGGCGATTCGGTGATCTTCATCAAGCGCGTGCAATCGTTCGATGGCGCGCCGACCATCGTCGAAGAGCTCTGGCTGCCCGGCGCGATCTTCAAGGGATTGACTGCCGAGCGCCTGATCGAATACAAGGGGCCGATGTACGGTCTGTTCGAAACCGAATTCGGCACCCACATGATACGTGCGCAGGAAAAGTTGCGCGCCCTCAGCGCCGACAATGTGGCGGCGCACCTGCTCGACGTAGCCGTGCACACGCCCTTGCTTTCCGTCGAGCGTGTCTCTTACACCTATGGCGACAAACCGGTCGAAGTGCGGCGCGGTTTGTATGTCACCGATCGTCATCACTACAGGAATGAATTGTCCTAAACGGTGCGCGCATTTGTACCTGAGCGCACCAAATAGGTGTCGCGAAGCAAGAAACTTGCACTCGAAATAGAATATGGCTTGGTGTGATGCACAAAAATCGGCGAAAATATTGGGATTATCTAGTTTGAAGGGATCAAGGTATGACTGACGACGTCAAAAAAAGTCGGCCGGAATTTCGCAATATCCACATCTTGGACAATTTGCCGAATTACCGCCTCCCATTGGCCGGCATCATTTCGATCTTGCACCGCGTCAGCGGTTTCTTGCTGTTCGCGATGCTGCCATTCATCCTTTACCTGCTCGACCTGAGCCTGCGCTCGCCCGATACCTTCGCCGCCTTGCAGGAATTGGTGTCGCCCTGGTACGCCAAGCTGATCATCCTCGGTTTGAGCTGGGCTTATCTGCATCACTTCTGCGCCGGCGTGCGCCACCTCGTGATGGACGTGCATATCGGCCTGGACAAGGATAGTGCGCGCCGTTCGGCTGCCGCCGTATTTGTGGTCAGCCTGCCGCTGGCGGCGCTGGTTGCCCTGAAACTGTTTGGAGCATTCTGAGATGGCAAAGGATAACATCGGACCGAATCGCCTCGTCGTCGGCGCCCACTACGGCATGCGCGATTGGCTTGCGCAGCGCGTCACCGCCATCGTCATGGCAGCCTACACCGTCATCCTGCTGGTCGCCTTCCTGAGCGCGCACGATTTCAGCCAGGAAGCCTGGACCAGCCTTTTTGACATGCAATGGTTCAAGACGGCGACGTTCGTCGCCTTCGTTGCGCTTTTCTATCACGCCTGGGTCGGCGTGCGCGATATCTGGATGGACTACGTCAAGTCCGTCGGTCTGCGCCTGGCCCTGCAAATCGCCACCATCCTGTGGCTGATCGGTTGTGCCGGCTATGCGGCGCAGATTATCTGGAGAACCTAATCGTGGCAGCAATCAAATCCGCACTCCCTACCCGCCGTTTCGACGCCATTATTGTCGGCGCCGGCGGCTCCGGCATGCGCGCTTCCCTGCAACTGGCTGAAGCCGGCTTGAACGTTGCCGTCTTGTCCAAGGTTTTCCCGACCCGCTCGCACACCGTTGCCGCACAAGGCGGCATCGGCGCATCGCTGGGCAACATGTCGGAAGACAACTGGCATTGGCACATGTTCGACACCGTCAAGGGCGGCGACTACCTGGGTGACCAGGATGCGATCGAATTCATGTGCCGCGAGGCGCCCAAGGTCGTGTATGAGCTGGAACACTTCGGCATGCCGTTCGACCGCAACGCCGACGGCACGATCTATCAGCGCCCGTTCGGCGGCCATACCGCCAACCAGGGAGAAAAGCCCGTGCAGCGCGCTTGCGCCGCAGCCGACCGTACCGGCCATGCCTTGCTGCATACGCTCTACCAGCGCAACGTGCGCGCCCGCACCCACTTCTTCGTTGAGTGGATGGCCATCGACCTGATCCGCGACGCCGAAGGCGATGTGGTCGGCGTGGTCGCGCTGGAAATGGAAACCGGCGACGTGATGATCCTCGAAGCCAAGACCACCGTGTTCGCGACAGGCGGGGCAGGGCGCATCTGGGCCGCATCGACCAACGCCTTCATCAACACCGGCGACGGCATGGGCATGGCAGCACGGGCCGGCCTGCCGCTGGAAGACATGGAATTCTGGCAGTTCCACCCGACCGGCGTGGCCGGCGCGGGCGTACTGATCACCGAAGGCGTGCGCGGCGAAGGCGGTATCCTGATCAACAGCGAAGGCGAGCGCTTCATGGAGCGCTACGCCCCGACGCTGAAAGACCTGGCGCCGCGCGACTTCGTTTCGCGCTCGATGGACCAGGAAATCAAGGAAGGCCGCGGCTGCGGCCCGCACAAGGACCACGTGCTGCTCGATCTGCGCCACATCGGCGCCGATACGATCAAGAAGCGCCTGCCCTCAATCCTTGAAATCGGCCACAAATTCGCCAACGTCGACGCCACGCGCGAGCCGATTCCCGTCGTGCCGACGATCCACTACCAGATGGGCGGTATCCCGACCAATATTCATGGTCAGGTCGTGGCGCCAAAGAACGGCGATCCGAATGCCGTCGTGCGCGGCTTGTACGCCATCGGCGAATGCGCCTGCGTCTCGGTGCACGGCGCCAACCGCCTGGGCACCAATTCGTTGCTCGACCTCGTGGTGTTCGGCCGTGCCGCCGGCAACCACATCGTGTCCAGCCATCTGGAAGACAAGAGCAACAAGGAGCTGCCGGCCGATGCGGCCGACCGCGCGCTGGATCGTCTGAACCGCCACGAAACCAGCACCGGCAGCGAACGCGTGCAAAACGTGGCCAACGAAATCCGCTCGACCATGCAAAAGTATTGCGGCGTGTTCCGCACCGACGAGCTGATGCAGACCGGCTTTAAGGAGATCATGGAACTTGACGAAAAGCGCAAGCACGTCTCGTTCAAGGACAAGTCCAAGGTATTCAATACGGCCCGCATCGAAGCGCTTGAACTGGACAACCTGATCGAAACCGCCAAGGCCACCATCACCTCGGCAGCGGCGCGCAAGGAATCGCGCGGCGCCCACGCGCACAGCGATTTTCCGGAGCGCGACGATCACGAATGGATGAAGCACTCGCTGTGGTTCTCCGAAGGTAACCGCCTCGACTACAAGCCGGTCATCACCCAACCGCTGACGGTCGAAACCTTCAAGCCGAAAAAACGTACTTTCTGATGATCATGGCTGATACGAAATTTTTCCGCGAGTCTGTTTTGCTTGCCCCCTCATCCCCAGCCCTTCTCCCGCCTGCGGGCGAAGGGAGCGTTCTGAACGCTACGCGTTATATTTAGGAAGCCCGGATCATGACAACAACTACACGCAAGTTCAAGATTTACCGCTACGATCCGGACAAGGATGCCAAGCCCTACATGCAAGACCTGACGGTCGAGCTGCAGGCGACCGACAAGATGCTGCTGGATGCGCTGCAACGGATCAAGGCCGACGTGGACGATTCGTTGGCGCTGCGCCGCTCCTGCCGTGAAGGCGTGTGCGGCTCGGATGCGATGAACATCAACGGCAAGAATGGCCTGGCCTGCACCACCAATCTCAAGGAACTGCCCGAGACCATCATCCTTCGTCCTCTGCCCGGCTTGCCCGTGATCCGCGACTTGATCGTGGACATGACGCAGTTCTACAAACAGTACGAATCGATCAAGCCCTACCTGATCAACGACAGCATTCCGCCCGAGAAAGAGCGTCTGCAAAGCCCCGCCGAGCGTGAAGAGTTGGATGGCCTGTACGAGTGCATCCTGTGCGCCTGCTGCTCGACTTCCTGCCCGTCGTTCTGGTGGAACCCGGACAAGTTCGTCGGCCCCGCCGGCCTCTTGCAAGCCTACCGCTTCATCGCCGACAGCCGCGACGAAGCGACCGGCGCGCGGCTCGACAACCTCGAAGATCCGTACCGTTTGTTCCGCTGCCATTCGATCATGAATTGCGTCGACGTTTGCCCCAAGGGATTGAACCCGAACAAGGCGATCGGCAAGATCAAGGAATTGATGGTCCGCCGCGCCATCTAAGAAGGCGTAGCAGGCGGCGTGCCCGGAAGCACGCCGCCGAACTTAAGCACAGGTAAGACAGTCCAAGCGAAACATGATGTTTGCCAACCATCAAGCAGACCCGATCAAGCGTGCACGCCTACGTTGGCGCGGGCGGCGCGGCCTGTTGGAAAACGATTTGATTGTGACCCGCTTCCTCGATGCACACGAGGAAAGCATGACGGACGAGGAAGTCGACGCCTTCTCCCGTCTGATGGAGTTGAGCGACAACGATCTGCTCAATTTGCTTTTGGCGCGCAACGAGCCGCAGGGCGAAGTGGACCTGCCTCACGTCGGCGCATTGCTGGAACGATTGCGTAAGGCCTGACCGACCCCCGCCGACCTGGGCAATCGAGACGTTTCCTGATTTTATTTTTCGACCTACCGCTCCAATAAGAAGGAAGAGCCATGAACCAATCCGATACCAAAGCCACGCTGTCGTTTTCCGACGGCAGCCCATCGCTGGAAATGCCGATTTACAAAGGCACGGTCGGCCCGGACGTCATCGATATCCGCAAGCTGTACGGCAGCACCGGTAAGTTCACCTACGACCCCGGCTTCATGTCGACGGCCGCGTGCAACTCCTCGATCACCTACATCGACGGCGACAAGGGCGAGCTGCAATATCGCGGCTATCCGATCGAGCAACTGGCCGTCAATTGCGACTTCCTCGAAACCTGCTACCTGCTGTTGAACGGCGAACTGCCGAACCAGAAGCAGAAGGACGAGTTCGACGACACCGTCACGCTGCACACCATGGTGCACGAGCAGATGCAATTCTTCTTCCGTGGTTTCCGCCGCGATGCGCACCCGATGTCGGTTTTGGTCGGCACTGTCGGCGCGCTGGCCTCGTTCTACCATGATTCGCTCGACATCAACAATCCGCGCCATCGCGAAATTTCGGCCGTGCGCCTGATCGCCAAGATGCCGACCCTGGTCGCCATGGCCTATAAATATTCGATCGGCCAGCCGTTCGCCTATCCGTTGAACGAACTGTCCTACAGCGCCAACTTCATGCGCATGATGTTCTCCAACCCGTGCGAGGAATACAAGGTCAACGACGTGCTGGTGCGCGCACTGGACCGCATCCTGATCCTGCACGCCGACCACGAACAGAACGCCTCGACTTCGACGGTCCGCCTGGCCGGATCGAGCGGCGCCAACCCGTTCGCCTGTATCGCCGCCGGCATCGCCTGCCTGTGGGGCCCGGCGCACGGCGGCGCCAACGAAGCCGCCTTGAACATGCTCAAGGAAATCGGTTCGCCTGACAAGATCGGCGAGTTCGTCAAGCAGGTCAAGGACAAGAACTCCGGCGTCAAGCTGATGGGCTTCGGCCACCGCGTCTACAAGAACTACGACCCGCGCGCCAAGCTCATGCGCGAAACCTGCTACGAAGTGTTGAACGAACTAGGCCTGGAAAACGACCCGCTGTTCAAGCTCGCCATGCAGCTCGAAAAGGTCGCGCTGGAAGACGATTACTTCGTGTCGCGCAAGCTGTACCCGAACGTCGACTTCTATTCGGGCATCGTGCAATCGGCGCTGGGCATCCCGGTTTCGTTGTTCACCGGCATCTTCGCCATGGCCCGTACGGTCGGCTGGATCGCCCAATGGAACGAAATGATCGCCGATCCGGAACAAAAGATCGGTCGCCCGCGTCAATTGTTCGTCGGCTCGGCACCGCGCGAAGTTCTGCCCATCGGCAAGCGCTGATCGGCAAATTCTGATCGATAACCGGTCAGGAAAGAGCGAGTCCTTGCGGCTCGCTTTTTTTTCGCCATGTCACGGCATATCCGGTAAAAGGAGAGACCATGAAGCAGGCAGCGAAACAAACAGGAAGTGCAGCATTGGTTTTGGGCGCGCTGGGCGTCGTATTCGGCGATATCGGCACCAGCCCCTTGTACGCCTTGCATGACGGCTTCAACACCGAACACCATCCGATTCCTGTTTCACCCGACAATGTCCTGGGCTTGCTGTCCCTGGTGGTCTGGGCGCTGATCATCGTCGTCTCGTTCAAGTACGTCGCCTTCATCATGAGCGCGGACAACAAGGGCGAGGGCGGCATCATCGCCCTGATGGCGCTGGCCTTGCGTCGCCAGGCCCAGGATTCGCGCACGCGCAAGTTCATCATGGCGCTGGCCATCTTCGGCGCGGCGCTGTTTTATGGCGACGGCGTGATCACGCCGGCCATTTCGGTGATCTCGGCCATCGAGGGGCTGGAGGTCGCGACGCCGGCATTCAAGGATTACGTCGTGCCGCTCACCATGATTGTGCTGACGTTCCTGTTTTACCTGGAGCGGCGCGGCACCGATACGGTGGGTAAATTGTTCGGTCCGGTGATGGTGGTGTGGTTCGTCGTCATCGGCATCATGGGCGCGTGCAATATCGTCACGCATCCTGGCGTACTGACCGCCGTCAACCCGCGCCACGGCCTGGCATTCATCGTGCACGATCCGGTCACCGGCTTTTTCTCGCTCGGCACGGTCGTGCTGGTGCTGACCGGCGTCGAGGCGCTGTATGCCGACATGGGTCATTTCGGACGCAACCCCATACGCATCGCGTGGTACGGCCTCGTACTGCCCGCGCTGCTCCTGTGCTATTTCGGCCAGGGCGCGTTGATATTGCAATCGCCTTCGTCGATCAGCAATCCGTTTTACCTGTTGGCGCCATCATGGGCTCTGTATCCGCTGGTCGGCTTATCCACCGTGGCCACCGTCATCGCCTCGCAGGCGGTCATCTCCGGTGCCTATTCCATGACGCAGCAGGCGATGCAGCTGGGCTATGCGCCGCGCATGAATATCCTGCAGACTTCGCCCGAACATCGCGGGCAGATTTACCTTTCCGGCATCAATTGGGTGCTCTATCTCACCGTGATGCTGCTGGTTTGGGGTTTCAAATCCTCGGCCAACCTGGCCGCCGCATTCGGCATTGCCGTCTCGGGCACGATGATGATCACGACCCTGCTGGCTTACGTCGTCGTCACGACGTTATGGAAGTGGAGCGTGCCCAAGGCGCTGTGCGTGATCGTGCCCTTGACCGTGATCGATGTCGCGTTCTTTTGCGCCAATGCCGCCAAGTTTGAAGACGGCGGCTGGTTCCCGTTGGTCTTCGGCCTCGTTATCTTCGTTCTCATGACGACCTGGAAGAAGGGGCGCATGCAATTGCACCAGAACGTCAAGGAGCAGGGGCTCGATCTCTCGGCATTCCTCGATTCGCTCCACGGCTGCGAGCGCGTGCAAGGCACGGCGGTCTATTTGACAGGTCGGATCGACAATGTGCCGCTGACCTTGCTGCACAGCCTCAAACACTTCAAGGTCATGCACGAACGCGTCGTCATTGTCTCGGTGCGCGTGTCCGACGTGCCGCGCATCGCGGTCGAGGAGCGGGCTACCATCGAAGAATTGCCGCAAAACTTCTGGCGCGTGCGCATCAAATACGGCTTCATGGATGAAATCGACGTGCCGTCCTCGCTCGAAGCCTGCGGCGCACTGGGCCTGCCCGTCGACATGATGGACACCACCTTCCTCGTGGGGCGCGAGAAGATCGACAGCTCGGATTGCCGCAGCATGACGACCTTGCGCGCGCGCCTTTTTGCCTTCATGCAAAGAAACGCGGAGCCGGCCACCAGCTTCTTCCGCCTGCCGCCAAACCGCGTCATCGAAATCGGCTCGAAGATTTCGATATAGCCGCATTTTGATTGTACGAAAAATAATATTCTTTTCAGTTTTCGCATCGCCTTATGCGTTTTTATTCGTATGAGGATGTCGAATATGGCTTCTATAATCGATTCAAAATTCAACTATAGAATGCCGTGGCGCGGACCAATGCGAATCAGATTGGGTTCATGTGCGGCTTCGCATCATGAGCTCACAGCGCCAATCGAACGGAGAAATTTCGCCTCTGCAACACGAGGTTTCGCAAGGCGATGCGCATGCCTGGGGTTTGGCCCAGGTCGTTGCCGAACTGCGGCGCTCGCGCGAAGAAACGCACAAGATACGCCATCGCGGCAGGGTGCGCGAAATCCCCTCGCGCGAGGCGATTGCCACGATCCTCGAAGGTTTGTCTGCCGCTCTTTTTCCAACGCACTACGGTCAGACCGATTTGTCGGACGAGAGCATCGACTATTTCGTCGGCAATACCTTGAACGCGACTTTGAATGCGCTCGTGGGCCAGGTCAGGCGCGCCCTGTTGTTCGTCTCGAGACAAGGTATCGCTGCGCAAGATGAGGAGCGCGATACCGAAGACCGCCTGCATGCCCAGGCGGTCGACATTACGCGCCGCTTCGCTGCGGAATTGAAGCCGATCCGCGACTTGCTGGTGTCGGATTTGCAGGCGGCATACCAGGGCGACCCGGCCGCGACGAGCATGTCCGAAATCCTGCTGTGCTATCCCGGCATGACGGCCATCATTTACCATCGTTTCGCCCATGCCTTGTATCGCCTCGGCACGCCGTTTCTCGCGCGCCTGATTTCGCGCATCGCCCATTCGAGCACCGGGATCGACATCCATCCGGGCGCACAGATCGGCAGCCATTTCTTCATCGACCACGGCACCGGCGTGGTGATTGGCGAAACGGCCGTCATCGGCAATCACGTCCGGCTGTACCAGGCCGTGACGCTCGGTGCCAAGCGCTTCCCCGCCGACGAAAACGGCGTGCTGATCAAGGGTAATGCGCGCCACCCCATCGTCGAGGACGAAGTCGTGATTTACGCCGGCGCCACCATACTCGGGCGCATCGTCATCGGCAAGGGTTCAACCATCGGCGGCAACGTATGGCTGACGCAAAGCGTGCCGCCCGATAGCAACGTCACCCAGGCGCAGTCGCGCAGCGATTGAGCTTTTCAATATTTCAACCAGGAGAAAACCCCATGTCATCCGTATTCGAACAACCGACCGCCCTGGGCGACGTCGCCGCGCGGCAATTGGCCATTGCGACACGCACCGTGCCGCAAATGTCTTCCATCACGCCGCGCTGGTTGACGCAATTGCTGCATTGGGTGCCGGTCGAATCGGGTATCTATCGCGTCAACAAGGTCAAGGACGCCAGCAGCGTCGAAGTCGATTGCTCGAACCGCGACGAGCGCGTGCTGCCGCAAACCTTCGTCGACTATATCGAGAACCCGCGCGAATACATGCTGTCAGCGGTCAATACGGTGCTCGACGTGCACACCCGCGTGTCGGACCTCTACAGCAAGCCGTACAACCAGATCGCCGAGCAGTTGCGCCTGACCATTGAAACGATCAAGGAGCGCCAGGAAAGCGAATTGATCAACAACAAGGAATACGGCCTGCTGTCGTCCATCGTGCCGTCGCAGCGCATCAAGACGCGCACCGGTGCGCCGACGCCGGACGATCTCGATGAGCTGATCACCAAGGTGTGGAAGGAACCGGGCTTTTTCCTGCTGCATCCGCTGACGCTGGCGGCATTTGGCCGCGAATGCACACGGCGCGGCGTGCCGCCACCGACCGTATCGCTGTTCGGCTCGCAATTCATCACCTGGCGCGGCATTCCCCTGATTCCGTCGGACAAGGTCGGCATCGAGGATGGCAAATCCAAGATCATCCTGATCCGCAGCGGTGAAAGCCGTCAAGGCGTGGTGGGCCTGTATCAGCCGAACCTGCCGGGCGAACAATCGCCGGGCCTGTCGGTGCGTTTCATGGGCATCAACCCCAAGGCCATTGCTTCCTACCTCGTGTCGCTGTACTGCTCGCTGGCCGTCCTGACCGACGACGCCATCGCGGTGCTGGAAGACGTCGAGATCGGCAAGTACCATGAGTACAAGTGATGTCTTGCCGGGCGGTTTGCCCGATATTGATACGCTGACGCAGTTGGCCAACGCCTTTTTCAAGTCACAGCCCGGCGCGCCTTCCGGCATTTTGTCGAACGATTCGCCTTCGAGCTTTCCCGCCGGCGGCAGCACTTACGGCGGGCATGGCGTGGGCAGCATACACGAGCCGCAAACCAGCCTGCCCGATCCGCACGGTCTGGCGCCGCAGGAGCGCGTGCCCGTTGTGCCTCATGTGGCGCGCGGCTTGCCGCATTCCGAAGCGGGCGACGGCACGTCGGCGGCGGCCTATCGGCCGGCAGCGGAGCAGATCTCCGGCTCGGCGCACGGATTCGATTTGCCGTTCGAGCGCGAATTGCACGAGGTGCTGCAAGTGCTGCGTCAGCCAGCCAAAGCAAAGCCGGCCGTGCCTGCATCTTCGGGCTCGCCATATTATTTCAGCGAATTCGCCCGCTTCGGCCAAGGTACGGGTACGGCCGGCGGTGTGAATGAAGGCGCGTTGCGCCAGGAACTCGCGGCAAGCCGCGCCGTTGCCCCGTTCGACGTCGAACTGGTGCGGCGCGACTTCCCGATTCTGCAGGAGCGCGTCAATGGCCGGCAACTGGTGTGGTTCGACAATGCCGCGACTACGCAAAAGCCCTGTTGCGTGATCGACCGGCTATCTGAATTTTACCGACACGAGAATTCCAACATCCATCGCGCGGCGCACGAATTGGCGGCGCGCGCTACCGACGCCTACGAAGGCGCGCGCGAAACCGTGCGTGCGTTCATCAATGCCAAGGCAGTGCAGGAAATCGTATTCGTGCGCGGCGCGACCGAGGCCATCAACCTCGTTGCGCAAACCTGGGGCAGCCAGCACATCGGCGCGGGCGACGAAATCATCGTCAGCCATCTGGAACATCATGCCAACATCGTGCCCTGGCATCGCCTGGCGGCGGAGAAGGGCGCCAAGCTGCGCGTGATCCCGGTCGACGATGACGGGCAGGTTCTGTTGGATGAATATACCAAGCTGCTGTCGCCGCGCACCAAGCTGGTCGCCTTTACCCAGGTTTCCAACGCGCTCGGCACCGTCACACCGGCCAAGCGCATCGCCGAGCTGGCGCATCAGGCCGGGGCCAAGGTGTTGATCGACGGCGCCCAATCGGTGTCACACATGCGGGTCGACGTGCAGGACCTCGATGCCGACTTCTTCGTGTTTTCGGGACACAAGATTTTCGGCCCGACCGGGATCGGCGTCTTGTACGGCAAGGAGGAACTGCTTTCCGAGATGCCGCCATGGCAGGGCGGCGGCAACATGATCGAAGACGTGACCTTCGAGCGTGTCCGTTACCAGGGCGCCCCGGCGCGCTTCGAGGCCGGCACCGGCAACATCGCCGATGCGGTCGGCCTGGGCGCCGCACTGGAATACGTCAATCGCATCGGCATCGATGCGATCGGCCAATACGAGCACTTCCTGCTGCAATACGCCACGCGACTGCTGAAAGACATCCCGGGCCTGCGCCTGATCGGCACGGCCAAGGACAAGGCAAGCGTCGTGTCCTTCGTGCTGGACGGCGTCAAGACCGAGGAAGTCGGGGTGGCGCTCAACAAGGAAGGCATCGCGGTACGTTCCGGGCACCATTGTGCCCAGCCCATCCTGCGCCGCTTCGGCGTGGAGAGCAGCGTTCGGCCGTCATTGGCGTTCTACAACACCTGCGCCGAGGTCGACCGTTTGGCGACCGTCGTCGAACGGGTCGCCAGCGGCGGTTTTCGCTTATAAAGCCAGCTCTTCGTCCTTGGCCGCAACTCTGGCGGTCAAGGGCGTATCACCGACATCACCTGGCGCCGCTTGCGTTCGCGCAACGAACATTCGCGCATCGTATCGGCAATGGTTTCCAGCCGCGGGATGCCATACAGGCTGAAGCTGGAAAAGCTGCTGTCCGACGAACGAAGCTGCAGGATGCAATGGCCGGCCAAGCGCATGCCCAGCGGTTTGTGAACGTCGAAATGTTCGATGGTAAACAGTTCGACGCTATCCTTCACCGTGGAGAGCAACCCACGCTCGATGCGGATGCGCTGGCTGGTGATCTCGTAAGTCACCGCCAGGCTCTTCAGCCAGTAGACCAGGTAGGCAATGCCTATCGTCACTACCACGAGCAGCCATTGCCAGGCGCTGCACACCGGCACGGGATGGCCCTTGAACAGAACCCTCTCTTCACCAGTCACTTGACCGGCAGCGAACTCGCGCAGGTCGGCACCGCAAAAACGGCATTTCAGGGCGGCCTTCTTGATCGTTTCGGCACAGACCGGGCAGGGCATGGTTGCGTCGGCGCCAGCCGCTGTCATGGCTTCCATATTATTTTTCTCCAAGGCAAGCGTTATGGGGAGTTGCTAGAGCTTGGAGTGATGCGGGAGCAAAACGTTCTTTATGATAAGGTGACGGCGCGTTTTCCTGGATTGAGGATTGATGAAATTTCAGGCCACTATCATTGTTTCCTTGGGTATCTTGTTCGCCATGAGGCCAGTTGAAGCCGCCGACATGCCTGCTACGGATAAAATCGAATCGATCGACCTCACGGTCGGCACGACGCAGCGGCACTACGTTCTCTATGCACCGGCAAACCTGGCACCGCATGCGCCGCTGCTGCTGGCTTTTCATCCGTCGGGCTCAAGTGCGGCGAAAATGCGCATGATGGGCAGTGCCATTCTGGAGCGCGTCGCGCGTGAGCGTGGCTTTGCCATTGCCTACCCCGATGGTTTCGAAGGGCACTTCAATGACTGCCGCCGCGTGGCTTCCTATAGCGCCCGCACACATAACATCGACGACGTCGGTTTCGCGCGCGCCATCGCGGCCGATGCCGGCGAGCGTATCGGGTCGGATACCCAGCGCGTTTATGCGCTTGGCTATTCCAACGGTGGACATATGGCCATGCGGCTGTCGCTGGAGACGCCCGACCTGATCGCCGGCGCCATCGTCATCGCGGCCAATCCGCCTGTCGACGACAACAACGACTGCCGCATCGTCGACGGACGCAAATTGCCGATGGTATTCATCGCCGGCACGGCAGACCCGATCAATCCATACAAGGGAGGCGACGTCACGATTTTCGGCAAAGAGTATCGCGGCAATGTCATGTCGGCGGTCGAAGGCGCGCAATGGTACGCGCGGCGCTATGGCCTGGAAGAACAGCCCGCGTCCTTGCCCGATCTCGAAGTCAGGGGCATGACCGCGCGCTGGCGCGATTGGCGCGGTGACCATGCCGGACATCCAGCGGTACGACTGATCACGATAGAAGAGGGCGGCCACACCATTGCGCAGGCGAAATTCGATTTTCCCGCCCAACTGATGTTGGGCAAGACCTTTCGTAGCGATGTGCCGCTGGAGTCGGCATTCGATACGATCGGGCTGGAAAAATGAATCGCCATCAAGCTAAAGCCTGCTCGCCTGATGACAGCGCAAAGGCCGCGCTCCTGTTGTGAACGCGGCATCGGGCCATTGGCCTTGGCGCAAATGTGGTATGCTTGCGCCCAGCAACACATTGTGAGGTTGTCGCAAAATTAACGCGCCATATGTCTGTTTCAGACCATGCCACTGGAATTTTGCAACGACCTTAAAGGAACAAGTAGCCCTTCCCCACAACTTGATGTGCAATCCGCTAACCGGTCAGGCCGTGTCGCGGAAGGTTGAACAACCCGCTAATCTCGCGAAGCGCGAAGAAAGGTGAGCAAAAATGATGCAACAATACCAAGCAAATTCCTACCTGTTTGGTGGTAACGCTCCGTACGTCGAAGAACTGTACGAAGCTTATCTCAACAATCCCGGTTCAGTCCCCGACAATTGGCGCGCCTATTTTGATGCGATGCAGCACGTGCCTGCCGTCGATGGGTCGACCAAGCCCGACGTTGCCCACGCACCCGTCATCGCCTCGTTCGCCGAACGCGCCAAACTAGGCCCGATTCGCACCGTGTCGGCTGTGGCCGACGCCGAAATGGGGCGCAAGCGCGTTGCGGTAACGCAATTGATCGCCGGCTACCGCTTCCTCGGCACGCGCTGGGCCAACCTGGACCCGCTGCAACGTCAGGAGCGCACCGAGATTCCCGAACTGGAGCCGAGTTCTTACGGTTTCACCGATGCCGACATGGACATCGTGTTCAACATCAGCAATACCTATTTCGGCAGCGAAAACGCGAGCTTGCGCGACCTGTTGAACGCCCTGCGCGACACGTATTGCCGCTCGATCGGCGCCGAATTCATGTACGTCAGCGATCCTGCGCAAAAGCGCTGGATTCAGGAACGCCTGGAAGGCACGCGTTCCACGCCCAGCTTCTCGGCCGAGCGCAAGAAGCACATCCTCGACCGTCTGACTGCTGCCGAAGGCCTGGAGCGCTACCTCCACACCAAATACGTCGGCCAGAAGCGCTTCTCGCTCGAGGGCAGCGAAAGCTTCATCGCCTCGCTCGACGAAACCATCCAGCGCGCCGGCGAAAAGGGCGTGCAGGAAATCGTGATCGGCATGGCCCACCGCGGCCGTTTGAACGTGTTGGTCAACATCCTGGGCAAGACGCCGCAGGAATTGTTCTCCGAATTCGAAGGCAAGCACGCCGATGACCTGCCTTCCGGCGACGTGAAGTACCATCAGGGCTTCTCGTCCGACATCACCACCCCCGGCGGCCCGGTTCACCTGTCGCTTGCATTCAATCCGTCGCACCTGGAAATCGTCAACCCGGTCGTCGAAGGTTCGGTCAAGGCGCGCATGGAGCGCCGCGGCGACAAGGACGGCTCGCAAGTGCTGCCGATCCTGGTGCACGGCGACGCGGCATTTGCCGGACAGGGCGTGATCATGGAAACCTTGAACCTGGCGCAGACGCGCGGCTACGGCACAGGCGGCACGGTCCACATCATCATCAACAACCAGATCGGCTTCACCACGTCCGACCCGCGCGATTCGCGCTCGACGCTGTATTGCTCCGACGTCGTGAAGATGATCGAGGCGCCGGTACTGCACGTCAATGGCGACGATCCCGAAGCGGTGGTATTCGCAACCCAGATCGCGCTCGACTACCGCATGGAGTTCAAGAAGGACATCGTGGTCGACATCATCTGCTACCGCAAGCTGGGCCATAACGAGCAGGATACGCCCGCACTGACCCAGCCGCTGATGTACAAGAAGATCGGCCAGCATCCCGGCACGCGCAAGCTCTATGCCGACAAGCTGACCGCCCAGGGCACGCTGCCGGCCGACGGCGGCGACGCCATGGTCAAGGCCTTCCGCGATGCGATGGATGCCGGCAAGCACACGGTTGATCCCGTCATCTCGAACTTCAAGAGCAAGTACGCGGTCGACTGGATGCCGTTCCTGGGCCGCAAATGGACCGACGCCGCCGACACGGCCGTACCGCTGGCCGAATTGAAGCGCCTGGCCGCCCGCATCACCACGCTGCCGGAAAACTTCAAGGTGCACGCGCTGGTGGAAAAGGTCCTGGCTGACCGCGCTGCGATGGGCAAGGGCGATCTCAACCTCGACTGGGGCATGGGCGAGCACCTGGCCTACGCCACGCTGGTGTCGTCCGGTTATGCCGTGCGGCTGACCGGCCAGGACGCCGGACGCGGTACTTTCACCCACCGCCACTCCGTGCTGCACGACCAGAATCGCGAGCGCTGGGATGCCGGCACGTATATCCCGCTGCAAAACATCTCCGACCAGCAGGCGCCGTTTACCGTGATCGACTCGGTGCTGTCGGAAGAAGCGGTGCTCGGCTTCGAATACGGCTTCTCGACTGCCGAACCGAACGCCCTGACCATCTGGGAAGCCCAGTTCGGCGATTTCGCCAACGGCGCCCAGGTCGTGATCGACCAATTCATCAGCTCGGGCGAAGTGAAATGGGGCCGTGCCTCGGGCCTGGTCATGATGCTGCCGCACGGTTATGAAGGCCAGGGTCCGGAACACTCCTCGGCCCGCCTGGAGCGCTTCCTGCAATTATGCGCCGACAACAATATCCAGGTGGTGCAGCCGACCACGGCTGCGCAGATTTTCCACCTGCTGCGTCGCCAGATGATCCGCCTGTTCCGCAAGCCGCTGGTCATCATGACGCCGAAGTCGCTCTTGCGTAACAAGGAAGCCGGATCGCCCTTGGCCGATCTGTCCAAGGGACAGTTCCACACCGTCATCGGCGAAGTCGACGACAAGATCGATCCGAAGAAGGTCAAGCGCGTCATCGCCTGCTCGGGCAAGATCTACTACGACCTCGTCAACGCCCGCAAGGAGCGCGCGCAACACGACGTCGCCATCATCCGTATCGAACAGCTCTATCCGTTCCCGCACAAGACGCTGGCAACCGAGCTCAAGAAATTCCCCAGCTTCACGGAATTGGTGTGGGCGCAGGACGAGCCGCAAAACCAGGGTTCGTGGTTCCAGATCCAGCACAACGTCTTCGAAAACCTCGAAGAAGGCCAGAAGCTCGCTTACGCAGGTCGTCCTGCTTCCGCATCGCCTGCGGTCGGCTACTACGACAAGCACTACGCGCAGCTGAAGACCTTGATCGATGTCGCGTTTTCCAAGCTCAAAGGTTTCGTCCTCACGAAGTAACGTCATTGAGGCGTCATGCCGGAAGCCGGCATGACGCTTGTATAACCCGATACGGAGATTTACATGGCAATTATCGAAGTCAAAGTTCCGCAGCTGTCGGAATCGGTCGCAGAAGCAACCCTCTTGCAGTGGCATAAAAAAGTCGGCGAGCCGATAGCGCGCGACGAAAACCTGATCGACGTCGAAACCGACAAGGTCGTACTGGAATTGCCGGCGCCGGAAGCCGGCGTCTTGACGCAAATCATCGCCCAGGACGGCGCTACCGTCCATGCCGGCGAAGTTATTGCGATACTCGATACCGAAGCCTCGGCCAAGCCCGCGCCGACCGAAGTCAAGGCCGCCCCTGCAGCCTCCGCGCCTGCACCGGCTGCGGCTACCCCGGTCGACCCGGTTTCCAACGCGATCTCGGCCATGGCAGCCAAGGCTGCCGGTGTCGCCATGCCGGCTGCTTCCAAGATTCTTGCGGAAAACAACCTGTCCGCTTCGCATGTCGAAGGCACGGGCAAGGATGGCCGCGTCACCAAGGGCGATGCCCTGGCCGCTGTCGAAGGCAAGAAGACCCCGGCCGCCGTGCCGCCGCCGGCTGCTGCACCTGCCGCGAGCAAGCCGGCCCTGCAGCAGGTCAGCGCCGCCGTCAGCCTCGATTTGGGCGATCGCCCCGAGGAGCGCGTGCCGATGAGCCGCCTGCGCGCCCGTATCGCCGAACGCCTGATCCAGTCGCAATCGACCAACGCCATCCTGACGACGTTCAACGAAGTCAACATGCAGCCGGTCATGGATCTGCGCACCAAGTACAAGGACAAGTTCGAGAAAGAGCACGGCGTCAAACTCGGCTTCATGTCCTTCTTCGTCAAGGCAGCCGTGGCGGCCCTGAAGAAATACCCCATCATCAACGCTTCGGTCGACGGTAACGACATCGTCTACCACGGCTACTTCGACATCGGCATCGCCGTCGGCTCGCCGCGCGGCCTCGTTGTGCCCATCCTGCGCAATGCCGACCAGATGTCGATCGCCGACATCGAAAAGAAGATCGGCGAATTCGGCGCCAAGGCCAAGGACGGCAAGCTGACGCTGGAAGACCTGACCGGCGGCACGTTCTCGATCTCCAACGGCGGCACCTTCGGCTCCATGCTCTCGACCCCGATCATCAACCCGCCGCAATCGGCCATCCTGGGCGTGCACGCTACCAAGGATCGCGCCGTTGTGGAAAACGGCCAGATCGTGATCCGTCCGATGAACTACCTCGCCATGTCCTACGACCATCGCATCATCGACGGCCGCGAAGCCGTGCTGGGCCTGGTGGCGATGAAGGAAGCGCTGGAAGATCCGGCCCGTCTGCTGCTCGACCTTTAATGCTTGAACCCCTCGCCCGCAGGCGGGAGAGGGGCAGGGGTGAGGGGCGACGCGATTTGGCTACGGTTTTGCGCCCCCTCGCCAGCTCTTCGCTTTTATCGCTGGAGCGACAGACTCCGCGAACCGATTAGATAGGCAAATCACCATGTCCAAGAATTTCGATGTAGTAGTCATAGGCGGCGGCCCCGGCGGCTATATTGCCGCTATCCGTGCAGCGCAACTCGGTTTTGCGACCGCATGTGTCGACGAGTGGAAGAACGCCAAAGGCGGTCCCGCTCTGGGCGGTACCTGCACCAACGTCGGCTGCATTCCCTCCAAGGCCTTGCTGCAATCGTCCGAACATTACGACCACGCCGGCCATGCTTTTGCCGATCACGGCATCGAAGTCAAGGGCCTGTCGATCGACGTAGAGAAAATGCTCGGCCGCAAGGAAACCATCGTCAAGCAAAACAACGACGGCATTCAGTTCCTGTTCAAGAAAAACAAGGTCACCTCGTTCCATGGCCGCGGTGCATTCGCCAAGGCGGAGAACGGTACCTATGAAATCCAGGTTACCGGCGCCAACGAAGAGACGCTGGTCGCCAAGCACGTCATCATCGCCACCGGCTCGAACCCGCGTGAATTGCCGGGCACGCCATTCGACGAAGAGCTGATCCTCTCGAACACCGGCGCGCTCAACGTCAAGACAGTACCGAAGAAGCTCGGCTTGATCGGCGCAGGCGTGATCGGCCTGGAAATGGGCAGCGTGTGGCGTCGTCTCGGTGCCGAGGTCACGATCCTCGAAGCCTTGCCGGCATTCCTCGGCGCGGTCGATGAGCAGGTTGCCAAGGAAGCGCAAAAACTCTTCACCAAACAGGGCCTGGCGGTACAACTCGGCGTCAAAATCAGCAAGATCACGACCGGCAAGAAAGATGTCACGGTCGAATATACCGACGACAAGGGCGGCGAGCAAAAGGCCGTGTTCGACAAGCTGATCGTCTCGATCGGTCGCGTGCCTAACACCATCGGCTTGAATGGCGACGCCATCGGCCTGAAGCTCGATGAGCGCGGCTTCGTCGCCGTCGACGGCGATTGCAAGACCAATTTGCCCAACGTCTGGGCGATCGGCGACGTCGTGCGCGGCCCGATGCTGGCACACAAGGCCGAAGAAGAAGGCGTCGCGGTAGCCGAGCGCATCGCCGGCCAACATGGACACGTCAACTTCAACACCATCCCCTGGGTCATCTACACCTCACCCGAAATCGCCTGGGTCGGCAAGACCGAACAGCAGTTGAAGGCGGACAAGGTCGAGTACAAGGCAGGCACCTTCCCCTTCATGGCCAACGGCCGCGCGCGTGCGCTGGGCGACACGTCGGGTTTCGTGAAATTCCTGGCCGATGCCAAGACCGACGAAATCCTGGGCGTGCACATCATCGGCCCGATGGCTTCCGAGCTGATTTCCGAAGCTGTCGTGGCCATGGAATTCCGCGCCTCGTCGGAAGACATCGCCCGCATCTGCCACGCGCATCCGTCGCTTTCCGAGGCGACCAAGGAAGCGGCGCTGGCGGTGGATAAGCGGTCGCTGAATTTCTGATTGTTGTACCACATACGTTCGAACTAACACCCCTCTCCCGCGGGCGGGAGAGGGGTGGGGGTGAGGGAGGTCGCGATCTGGCTGCGAATAAGTATAGAGAGCCTGTCGAGTTGTTTTCGGTTGACCTGGGTAGCGAGCCAGATCATAACGTCCCTCACCCCTAACCCCTCTCCCGCCTGCGGGCGAGGGGAATCAAACCTATAAAAGCCGCACGCCCAATCCGTGAACGTCGAAGAATTCTACCAACAAGCCATCATCCAGCGTGGCTTTACTGCAGACCCTGCCCAACGCGAGGCGGTCTCGCGCCTGCAAGCCGTATACGACGAGTGGGTGGCTTACAAGGCGCAGCGCTCCAGTTCGTTGCGCCGCCTGATCATCCGCCCCGACGTGCCGCGCGGTATCTACATGTGGGGCGGGGTGGGGCGCGGCAAATCCTTCCTGATGGACAGCTTTTATTCGGTCGTGCCTGTGGTGCGCAAGACGCGCCTGCACTTCCATGAATTCATGCGCGGCGTGCATCGCGAACTCGACGAATTGAAGGGCATGGCCGATCCCTTGAACGAGGTCGCCAACCGCATTGCCAAAAAATACCGCCTGATCTGCTTCGACGAATTCCACGTCTCCGATGTGGCCGACGCCATGATCCTGTACAACCTGTTGAAGGCACTGTTCGACAACAAGGTGTCGTTCATCATGACCTCGAATTACGAACCGGACACGCTCTATCCGGACGGCCTGCACCGGGATCGCCTGCTGCCGACCATTGCGTTGTTGAAGGAAAAGCTCGATATCCTCAATGTCGATGCCGGCACCGATTACCGCAAAAAGGTGATGGAGCAGGTGGTGGCTTACCATACGCCCTTGGGCGCCCAGGTCGATCAGGCCCTGCGCGACGCCTTCGCCGGTGTGGCCGAGACGGCCGACCAGGACCCGAAGATCAACATCGAGGCGCGCGAAATCCGTGCCCTGCGCCGCGCCGGCGGCGTGATCTGGTTCGATTTCGCCACCTTGTGCGGCGGCCCGCGTTCGCAGAACGATTATCTCGAAATCGCCAGCCGTTTCCATACGGTCATCCTGTCTTCCGTACCGCGCATGTCGGTGTCCATGTCGTCCGAAGCGCGCCGTTTCACCTGGCTGGTCGACGTGTTATACGACCATAATGTCAAGCTCATCATGTCGGCAGAAGTCGAGCCCGACCAGTTATATACGGAAGGCGTACTGGCAAACGAGTTTCATCGCACAGTCTCGCGTATCATAGAGATGCAATCGGCCGAATACATGAGCGCGGAACGCCGCAGCGTCGTCGAAAGCATCGTCTGAACTGACCCATCGGGAATACGCATGAATTTCACAAAGCGCACGATCAGCTTGTTGGCCATCCTGATGCTTGCCTGCCACGCCACGGCTTGGGCCGATGGCGACTTGACGCCCGAAGGCCTGGCGGCCAAATATCCCGGCGGCTCGATCCAGACCCAGGAAACCGCCGAACAAGCCTTGCGCGAAGTCGATCAGCAACGCGCCGGCGTCGAGCAGAAGTTTGCGCTCAAGCAGCATGACTGCTATTCCAAGTTCTTCGCCACCAATTGCCTCGACTCGGCCAAGGAAGAGCGGCGTATCGCACTGGCGCAGATCCGCAAGGTGGAAGTCGATGCCAATTCCTACGTCCGCGCTGCCCGTGTGGTGGTGCGCGACCGCAATCTCGCGGAAAAGCAGGCTCGCGACGCCGCCAACCCGCCCAAGCCCTTGAGCGATGTGGCGCCCAAGCCCGCCATCCAAAGTGCGCCGCACGACCCGAACGAAGGTGCACGCCGTATCGCCGAGCATGATGCCAAGGTAAAGGCGGAGCAACAGGATGAGGCGGCCAAGACGCCGGAACGCGCCGCCAAGGCGGAGGCTTACAACAAAAAAGTGGCTGATGCCGAACAGCGCCAGCGCGACGTAGCGCAAAAGAAGGCAGAAAAGCAGAAGGAAGCGGAAGAAAAGGCCGCCAAGGCGCAAAAGAATGCGTCAGCCCATGGGCAGGCGTCGACGCCGCCTTCATCTGCCCCGAGCCCGGCGCCGGCTGCGGCATCTTCTGCCACGTCTGCTTCCAGGCCTTGATGTAATTCGGAAGCGCTTAGACCGCGCGGCGCATTTTCTTCGCCGTATAGTCCTTGACTTCCTCGGGTGGGGCGACGAGTTTTACAATTGCCAGCGTGCAATTGTCTGCAATCGAGCCGAAAGCGCGCTCGCGTGCCTTGGTGATCAGCATTTCCGAGGCCAGGCGCGGCGAATTCATCGCAATCGCGGCGCCCAACTCGGCATTCGTGAAGTAATGCCACAAGCCGTCGGAGCAGAGCAGGAAGGCATCGCCCGCTTTCAACCCGTCGTGGCGCTTGACCGGTACGAACAACTCATTGGTCGTATGCCCCAGGACGTTGACCAGCAGATTGGAGAGCTTGTGCCCCTTGGCTTCTTCCTTGGTCAGCTTGCCTTCGGCCACCAGTTTTTCCACCAGCGAGTGATCGACCGTGTGCTCGGCAAAATTGGGACCGTCGAAGCGGTAAAGCCGCGAGTCGCCGACATGGGCCCAATAGGCCGAACCCAGCGGCGTCAGGACCAGGATGACCATGGTGCTGTGCGGCTGCTTTTCCGATGAAAACGCGGTCAGGTTGATCAGCGTGTGCGCCTCCTTGCCGATATTTTCGAGCATGGTCTCGATCTTGTCGGTCTGGGGCGAAAAATGTTCGAAATTCTGCTGCGCGGTGCGGATCACCTGTTCGGCGGCAAGCGAGCCGCCGCTCAAGCCGCCCATGCCATCAGCCAGCACCGCCATCATATAGCCAGGCGCCTTGGGCGCCACGAACAGAGCCGTGCGGTCCTGCTGTTCACTACGATCGCCGATATGTTGCCCGGTACCGGCTTCGATCTTGTATTGGCTCATTTGTCGCTGTCGAGTAAACTTGAAATCAATCAAGCTGGTATAACAATTATCCTACGGATATTCTCAAATATACAATTTTAAGGCAACAGTTTGTAACTCGGGGCCCAATGTTGCCGGGATTTGCAATAGTAACCGAGTCGATGGCGCGAGGAAACACCGCCGCCGCAAAAATGCCATTGCCCAAGCATTCTGGGGGCATTCTTCGTTTCATTCGTTGGTCGACCGCAAGTGCGACTGTTTATTTCCGCCAAGCTTGTGACACAATAACGCCCATGACCTCAACCGAAGATATCAAGCGTCGCATCGTCGAGCTGGAAGTGGAGCACCGCGATCTCGACGCGGTGATCGACACTGTGTCGCGCGACGGCCGGCACGAAGAGCTGCAATTGCGCCGCCTGAAGAAGCGCAAGCTCCAGCTCAAGGACCATATCATGCTGTTGAAGATGCAATTGATTCCCGACATTCCTGCCTGATTTTGACTGAAGCACACCCCGATCCGGGTAATGCCGGCTGCCACGATTCCGATATCGAAGGGCTGTTTTCCGCTGATGGCCAACTGGGCCGGGCGGTGGCCGGCTTTCGTCCGCGCGTCTCGCAAACCGAGATGGCCAAGGCAATTGCCGACGCCATCGCCCAGCGCCAGAGCCTGATCGCCGAGGCCGGCACCGGCACCGGCAAGACCTTTGCCTATCTCGTCCCGGCGCTGCTCTGGGGCGGCAAGGTCATCGTCTCGACCGGCACCAAAAACCTGCAAGACCAGCTTTACCTGCGTGACATTCCCACCGTGCGCAAGGCCTTGAACGCGCCGGTATCGGTCGCCTTGTTGAAGGGACGCGCCAACTACGTTTGCCATTTCCACCTCGAGCGCACGCTGCAAAACGGCCGGCTGATCACGCGCGACGACGTCGGCTACCTGCGCGACATTTCGCGCTTCATCAAGACCACCAGTTCGGGCGACAAATCCGAACTCGCGCGCGTGCCTGAAACCGCGCCGGTCTGGAGTCTCGTCACCTCGACGCGCGACAATTGCCTCGGGGCCGAATGCCAGTATTACCAGGACTGCTTCGTCATGAAGGCGCGCAAGGAAGCGCAGCAGGCCGACGTGGTGGTGGTCAACCATCATCTGTTCTTCGCCGACGTAGCCTTGAAGGACACCGGCGTGGCCGAGCTGCTGCCTTCGGCCAATACCGTGATCTTCGACGAAGCGCATCAATTGCCCGAAACGGCGACGCTGTTTTTCGGCGATACCGTCTCGACCTCGATGGTCATCGAACTGTGCCGCGACGTGCAAGCCGAAGGTCTGGCGCACGCGCGCGACGGCGCCGACTGGGCCAAGGTCGCAGGCAGCGTCGACCGCGCCGCGCGCGACCTGCGCCTGGCCTTGCCGCAGGATTCGGTGCGGCTGGCATTGAACCAGATCGCCGAATCCTCGCCATTTTTCCCGGCCCTGGAGACCCTGAAAACCGAATTGCACGAACTGGTCGGCGTGCTGGAAAAGCAGGCCGAACGCGCCGAGACCATCGAACAATGCCGCCAGCGAGCCTTGGCTCTTGAGGCGCAGCTCACACGCTGGAATGCGCCCGGCGCCGCAAGGCAGGGCGATGACGAGCGCGTGCTATGGGTCGAAGCCTTCTCGTCGTCGCTGCAATTGCACCAGACGCCGCTATCGATTGCGCCGATCTTCAACAAGCAACGCGAGGGCTCGCCGCGCGCCTGGATCTTCACCTCGGCCACGCTCGCGGTCAAGAACGACTTCAATCATTACATGAGCCAGATGGGCTTGACCGACGTTGCCGCCAAGAGCTGGCCCAGCCCGTTCGACTACCAGAACCAGGGCTTGCTCTACGTGCCGCAAAACCTGCCGCAGCCCAACAGCATCGACTATAACGATGCCGTGGTCGACGCCGCGCTGCCGATGATCGAGGCCTCAGGCGGGCGGGCTTTCCTCTTGTGCACCACCATACGCGCGGTCAATCGTGCGGCCGAGCGGCTGCGCGAGGAATTCGAAAAGCGCGGCCTCGATTTTCCCCTGATGGTGCAAGGCGAGGCCGGGCGCACCGAACTGCTGGACCGTTTCCGCAAAGCCGGCAATGCCGTGCTGATCGGCAGCCAGAGCTTCTGGGAAGGCGTGGACGTGCGCGGCGAAGCGCTGTCGCTGGTCATCATCGACAAGCTGCCCTTTGCGCCGCCGGACGACCCGGTGCTGGCCGCCCGCATCGACGTCATGCAAAGAAACGGCTTGAACGGTTTCATGCACCACCAACTTCCTGAAGCCATCATCAACCTCAAGCAAGGGGCAGGGCGCCTGATCCGCGACGAAACCGACCGCGGCGTGTTGATGATCTGCGATCCGCGCCTGATCTCCAAACCTTATGGCAAACGCATATGGCAAAGCTTGCCGGCATTTGCCCGCACGCGCGAACTCGACGTGGCGCAGGCTTTTTTCCACAACGTTGGTAAATAGTTACGCAGTGCAACATTTTGGATTCGGTGTCACAATAGCGTCACGCTGTCAGTCCCGCTGTTAGTCTACTTCTGCTGATCGATGGCACATCGTCGGTCGCAGCGAATACGATAATAAAAATACGGCCTGCACCATACACGGAAATTTAACAGGCTATGCTCAAGCGAATTGCGGTCGAGGATCTAAGATTGGGGATGTTTGTCCAGGAGCTATGCGGCTCGTGGATGGACCACCCCTTCTGGCGCTCGCGCATCAAGCTCGACGACCCGGCCGTGTTGAAGCAGATACAGGACAGCCCGGTCAGGGAAGTCATGATCGACGTGTCCAAGGGACTCGACGTCGCCATTGCCGAACCGCAGCCGGCATCGGTGCCGGCGAAGCCCGCTCCTGCCCATCTGGTCGAACCCAAAGTATCGCTTGAGGCCGAAATGGGGCGCGCTGCCAAGATATGTGCCACCGCGCGCGGCGCCGTGTCCTCGATGTTCCAGGAAGCGCGCATGGGCAAGGCCATCGACGCCAAGCATGCGCTGCCGGTGGTCGAAGAAATTTCGTCGTCCGTGGCGCGCAACCCCGGCGCCCTGATCGGACTGGCGCGGCTGAAGAACAAGGACGACTACACCTACATGCATTCGGTGGCGGTGTGCGCGCTGATGGTATCGCTGGCGCGGCAATTGAAGCTCGACGACCTGCAGGTGCGCGAAGCCGGCATGGCCGGCCTGCTGCACGACATCGGCAAGATGATGGTGCCCCTGTCCATCCTGAACAAACCCGGCAAGCTGACCGACGACGAATTCGTTTCGGTCAAGAGCCATCCCGAAGAAGGATACAAGCTGCTCAAGGCGGGCAGCGGGGTATCCGACATCACGCTCGACGTCTGCCTGCATCACCACGAAAAAATGGCCGGCAACGGGTATCCGGAAAAATTGAAGGACGAGCAGCTCAGCATATTCGCTCGCATGGGGGCGGTGTGCGACGTGTATGACGCGATCACCTCGAACCGGCCCTACAAGAGCGGCTGGGACCCATCGGAATCGATCCGGAAGATGGCCGAATGGAGCGGGCCGCATTTTGATCCGGCGGTATTCCAGGCCTTCGTCAAGAGCATCGGCATCTACCCGGTCGGCACGCTGGTCAAGCTTGAATCGGGACGTCTTGGCGTCGTGATCGAGCAGGCCGAGAAATCGCTGCTGGCACCCAAGGTGAAAGTGTTTTTCTCGACCAAATCGACCAGTTATATCCCACCGCAAATCCTCGATCTCGCCGGCCCCGGCCTGCAGGACAAGATCGTCGGCCGCGAAGACGCGGCCAAGTGGGGACTGAAAAACGTCAACGACTTCTGGGTCGGCGCGGTATAAAGTCGCTTATTCCTGCGGCCTGATCACGATCTTGCCGGTGACCTTGCGCGCCGCCATGTCTTCCAGCGCGCGCGGCGTGTCGGCCAGCTTGTAGCGACCCGAAATGCGCGGACGGATCTTGCCTTCGGCCAGCCACCCCATCAATTGGTGCATCGCCGCCAGGTTGCCCTTGGGCTCGCGGCGTGCGAATTCGCCCCAGAATACGCCGACCAGTGAGGCACCCTTCAAGAGCGTGAGGTTGAGCGGCAGCTTGGGGATTTCGCCGTTGGCAAAGCCGACTACCAGATAGCGTCCGCGCCAGGCAATCGAACGGAATGCCGGTTCGGCATAGATCCCACCCACAGGATCGTAAATCACGTCCGGCCCCTTGCCGCCGGTTGCCGCCTTGATCGCTTCGCGCAAATCTTCCGTGCTGTAATTGATCAGGGCATCGGCGCCATGTTGCTTGCAGACTTCGAGCTTTTCGGCAGACGAGGCGGCGGCGATAACCCGAGCGCCCAGTGCCTTGCCGATCTCGATGGCCGCCAAACCGACGCCGCCGGCCGCGCCCAGAACGAGCATGGTTTCGCCGGCCTTCAACTGCGCGCGATCAACCACCGCATGGTGCGAGGTGCCATAGGTCAGGGTGATGGCGGCGGCAGTGTCGAAGTCCATACCCGGCGGCATCGGCATCACGCCGGCTGCCGGTACGGCAATTTGCTGCGCAAAGCCGCCTTGCCCGGCAAAAGCGATCACCTTATCGCCGACCTTCGCATTCGTCACACCTTCACCTACCGCTGTGACGGTGCCGGCCAATTCGCTGCCCGGTGTAAAGGGCAGTTCGGGCTTGAACTGATATTTGTTCTGAATGATCAGCACGTCGGGAAAATTGACGCCCGCGGCTTCGACCTTGATGACCACTTGGCCGGCAGCAGCCTGGAAGTCGGGCAAGTCCTCGACGGTGAGCGTGTCCGGAAGTCCCCAGGTTTTGCATACGATAGCTTTCATACGGTCTCCATGACAGTGTTTTGTAAAATCGAACGGTCGTTAGTTTTTGTGATTATGCAGCAAAATAACGGGACAGTCACAAGAACGTTAACTTGCATCGGGTAAAATCGATGCATGCGTATTCTCATCAGCAACGACGACGGTTATCTCGCGCCCGGCCTCGCGGCATTGGCCGACGCCTTGGCATCGATTGCCGAAGTCACCGTCATAGCGCCCGACACCAACCGGTCGGGTTCATCGAACTCCCTGACCCTGGACCGTCCCCTGTCGCTGCAGCGGGCAGCCAACGGTTTTTATTTCGTCAACGGCACGCCCTCGGACTGCGTGCATCTTGCCTTGACCGGCTTGCTGCCCGAGCGCCCGGACCTGGTCGTGGCAGGCATCAACCAAGGCCAGAACATGGGAGACGACACGCTCTATTCCGGCACCGTCGCCGCTGCCACCGAGGGCTATCTGTTCGGCGTTCCCGCGATTGCTTTTTCCCAGGTCGAGCATGGCTGGAATCACCTCGATGCCGCCGCACGCGTGGCGCGCGATGTCGTACAACGCCGCTTCGATATGCTGCCCAAACCTTTTCTCTTGAACGTCAATATTCCCAACCGCACCTACGACGATCTCGGCAAGACCGTGGCCACTCGACTGGGCAAGCGCCACGTATCGGAACCCGTGATCAAGGCCAAGGACCCGCATGGTCGCGATATTTACTGGGTGGGCCCCATCGGCGCGGCAAAGGATGCGGGCGAGGGAACCGATTTCCATGCAACCGCCCAGGGCTGGGTTTCGGTTACGCCGCTGCAAGTCGACTTGACGCATCAGGCACAATTGGCCGGCTTGCAGGAAAGCCTGCACAAGGGCGCCGCATGACCGGCAAGGACAAGCGCTTTCCCCTGACGCTGTCGTCGGTGGTCGATAAATCCGGCCCGGCAGGGCGTGCGCAAACGCCCAAACCGGCCAAGCCGCCGATGGCGACGCCGCAGACTGCCACCCAGAATGCGGCCCAGCATGTCGTACGGCGCGCCGCATTACCCGTCATGCCGACATCGAATGCGCCGGAGCGTTCGCATGCGCTGGTGTCGGATGCCGTGCGCCGCGCCATGGTGATGCGCGTTGCAAAACAGGGCGTCAAGGATGAAAAAGTGCTCGGCGCGATGCAGGCAGTGCCGCGCCATCTGTTCCTCGACCCCGGCCTCTCGAGCCAGGCCTACATCGACGCTTCTCTGCCCATCGGACACCATCAGACGATTTCGCAACCCTATATCGTCGCTCGCATGATCGAGGTCATGCGCAATGGAGGCGAGTTGAAGCGCGTGCTCGAAATCGGCACCGGTTGCGGCTATCAGGCGGCGGTGCTGTCGCAGGTAGTGCAGGACGTCTATTCGATCGAGCGCATCAAGCCGCTGCACGAATTGGCAAAAATCAACTTGCGACCTCTACGCATTGCAAATATCCGCTTGCATTACGGAGATGGTATGCTTGGTCTTCCGCAGGCGGCACCGTTTGACGGTATCATTCTGGCCGCCGCCGGTATGGAGGTGCCGCAGATTCTGTTGGAACAGATGACGATAGGCGGCAGGCTGGTCGCTCCGGTGGGGGCGCGCCATCAAGTGCTGCAATTGATACGCCGGCTCGGCAAATATGAATGGTCGAGCGAGACGCTGGAAGATTGCCATTTCGTGCCTCTGCGGCCCGGTACCATATAGTCCAACTTGAACTGAGCCAACCTGAACTGAAAAAGAATGAAGAATACCGTTTTACTTCGCTTTGGCCTTTTTGCCCTGCTCGCGCTCCTGGCTGCCTGCTCCACGCCGATGAATCCGGCACCCATCGTCGAGCGCAATGGTCAGCCGCAGGCGGCTGTTCCGTCGCCGCAGACTCCGCCGGTGCCGGTCGCGCCCGCCGGCCATACCGGCAATGACCCCGGTTACTACGAAGTCAGGAAAGGCGATACGCTGACGCACATCGCGCTCGACAACGGCCAGAGCCCGCGCGATATCAAGAACTGGAACAACCTCGCCGATCCGAATGACATCAAGATCGGCCAGGTGCTGCGCGTTTTGCCGCCCGACGACGACAATGCCGCCAATACTGCGGGCGGATTGCAATCCATGGCGGTGCCGCCTCAAGGTACGGTGTCGCGCACGCCGTTGCCGCCGCAAGGCGCGCAAAGCATGAACAAGAGCGGGCCGCGCGGCGAGAAGAAACCCTATACCGATGCAGCCTTCGCCGACATGCAAAAGCCCGACGCGGCGCCTGCGCCGATGCCTGCTCCAGTTGCGGCGCCGGCAGCGATCGCCACACCTACGGTGGCCGACCGGGCAGCAGACACCGCTGCGCCGGAAGAGGCGGTTGTCTGGGGCTGGCCTGCGGACGGCAAGCTGATGGGGCCGTACGACGAATCCAAGAAGGGTATCGATATCGCCGGCAAGAGCGGCCAGCAAGTCATGGCTGCCGCCAACGGCAAGGTGCTTTATGCTGGCATCATGCGCGGCTACGGCAACCTGGTGATCGTCAAACATACCAACGCGCTGCTCTCGGCCTATGCACACAACCGGGCCATTCTGGTCAAGGAAGGCCAGGCCGTGACAAAGGGGCAGCCGATTGCCGAAATGGGTGACAGCGATGCCGATGCCGTGAAACTTCATTTTGAAGTGCGCCAGCAGGGCAAGCCGGTCGATCCGACCAAATTCCTGCCACCGCGCTGACGCGATCAAGACATGACCCGAGACTCGCACAAACATAGCGACAACGAGGCCGGCACCGACGATATCGGCGACGATCTGTCGCTTGACGTCGAAGACGGAGCCGAAGACGGCGAAAGCGTGCTTGATGAAGATGACGCGACGGCCACCGGCAGCGAGAGCTCGGGAAACGAAGCGGTCGACGAACTGAAGAAGGTGCTGGCGGCGGAATTGTCGACCGACACCACCCAGCACTATCTGAATCAGATCGGCACGCGGCCCTTGCTGACGGTGCCGGAAGAAGTGCATTACGCCACGCTGGCCAAGCAGGGCGACTTCGCCTCGCGGCAAAAGATGATCGAGCACAATCTGCGGCTCGTGGTGTCGATTGCCAAGCACTACATCAACCGTGGCGTGGTCTTGCTCGACCTGATCGAGGAAGGCAATCTCGGCCTGATGCGCGCCATCGACAAGTTCGAGCCCGAGCGCGGCTTCCGTTTTTCCACCTATGCCACCTGGTGGATACGCCAGAGCATCGAGCGCGCCATCATGAACCAGGCGCGCACGGTACGCCTGCCGGTCCACATGGTGCGCGAGCTGAACCAGATCCTGCGCGCCAAGTACCATCTCGAAGCGCAGCATCACGACGGCAAGGAAGCCACGGCGGAAGACATTGCCCACCTGGTCGATCGGCCCATCGAGGACGTGCAGGACATCCTCGCCCTGTCCGAACATGCCACCTCGCTCGACGCGCCGCTCGACAACGATCCGCAAGCCAGCCTGATGGATATGCTGCCGGGCGACGCCGACGATGCGCCCGATTCGCGCGCCGAGGTCCATGAAATGACCAGCCTGGTGCGCGACTGGCTGAGCAAGCTGCCGGACAAGCAGCGTGTGGTCGTCGTGCGCCGCTTCGGCCTCGACAACGACGACCCGGCCACGCTGGAAGAATTGGCAGCCGAGATGAACGTCACGCGCGAACGCATCCGGCAAATCCAGCAGGAGGCGTTGGTCAAACTGAAGCGCGCCCTGATCGCGCGCGGCGTCGGCAAGGACGCCTTACTGTAAATCCTTTTACTGCGTCCTTTTACTACGTCCATTTACCGCGGCCGGATTGACCCCGGCCCGATTTTCCGAATCATGCAAGAAAACATCATTGAAATCGTTTCCCTCGACATGGAGGCGCGTGGCGTCGGCCATCTGCAAAACGAAGACGGTACGCCCGGCAAGGTCGTGTTCGTCGAAGGCGCCTTGCCTGGCGAACGCGTCAGCTTCCAGGTGCAAAAGAAGAAAGCCAAGTGGGAAACCGCGACGCTGACCGAAATTCATCGCGCATCGTCGCAGCGCGTGCAGCCGCAATGTCCGTCGTTCGGCATCTGCGGCGGCTGCGCCATGCAGCATTTCGAGCCTGCCGCCCAGGTCGCCGTCAAGCAGCGCGTGCTGGAAGACAATCTCAAGCACATCGGCAAGGTCAAGCCAGAAACCATGCTGCGGCCGATCTATGGGCCGACCTGGGGCTACCGCTACCGGGCGCGCATTTCGGTGCGCCACGTGGTCAAGAAGGGCAGTGTGCTGGTCGGCTTCCACGAGCGCAAGTCGCACTTCATCACCGACATGAAAAGCTGCGAAGTGCTGCCGCGCCACGTATCGGACATGCTGGTGCCGCTGCGCGAATTGATCGCGTCGCTCACCATCATCGACAAGATGCCGCAGATCGAGCTGGCCGTAGGCGAAGGTGAACATGGCTTGATCACCGCCATGGTGTTGCGCATCATGGCGCCCTTGACCCTAGAGGATGAGCAAAAGCTCAAGGTGTTCGCCGACCGATATCAAGTCCAGTGGTGGCTACAGCCGGCCGGCCCCGATTCGGCCTATCAATACTATCCGACCGATACCAGGCTGCAGTACCTGCTGCCCGAGTTCGGGATTCGGATGCCATTCAAGCCGACCGACTTCACCCAGGTCAACCACCAGATCAACCGCGTGCTGGTCGAGCGCGCCTTGCGCTTATTGGCGGTGCAGCCGACCGACCGCGTGGCCGACCTGTTCTGCGGCTTGGGCAACTTCACGCTGCCCCTGGCAACCCGGGCGCGCGAAGTGGTCGGGATCGAGGGCAGTTCGACCCTGACCGATCGCGCACTGGACAACGCGCGCGAAAACGGCGTATCGGAAAAGACCACGTTTTACTGTCGCAACCTGTTTGAACTCTCGGTCGACGATTGGGTGGCGCTAGGCAAATTCGACCGCTTGCTGATCGACCCGCCGCGCGAAGGCGCCTTCGCCGTGGTGCAGGCCATCGCCGCGCTGGGTGAAGAGCGCAAAGCGTACAGGCCGCATCGCATCGTCTATGTTTCCTGTGCCCCGGCCACGCTGGCGCGTGACGCCGACGTGCTGGTGCATCAGGCGGGTTACGTGATGAAGCACGCGGGCGTGGTCAACATGTTTCCGCACACCTCGCATGTGGAGTCGATTGCCGTATTCGAATTGGTTTGATCTGACCAGGCAGGCAATAAAAAAGGAAGGCCGGAGGCCTTCCTTTTTTGTGTCAAGCCAAAAATGCTTATCTACGGTCGCCCGCGAAAATCATCAGCAATTGCAGCAGGTTGACGAAGATATTGTAGACGTCGAGGTAGATTTTCAAGGTGGCCGAGATGTAATTGGTTTCGCCGCCGTTGACGATCTGTTGCACGTCATACAGGATGTAGGCCGAGAAGATGCCGATTGCCAGCACCGAGATCACTACCGTCATCATCGCGAAGTGGAACACCGTCGCGAGCAGGGAAGCGATGATCAGCATGACGAGGCCGGCAAACAGCCACGAGCCGAGGCCGGAGAAGTCGCGCTTGGAAACGGTGGCAATCGTCGCCATCACGCCGAGTATCGATGCCGTGCCGCCAAAGGCGACCGTAATCAGCTCGACGCCATTGTTGAAGTTATGCAGGGCGAAGGCGAGGATACCCGATAGCATCATCCCCATGAAGAAGGTGAAGCCGAGCAGGATTACTACACCCCAGGCGGAGTTCTTGGTCTTCTGGATGGCGAACATGAAGCCGAACGCGATTGCCAGGAACAGCAGAAAGCCCATCAAGCGGCCACCGGCGAACAGGGTGAAGCCGATTTCGACTCCGAGGAATGCACCCAGGATAGTCGGAATCATCGACAAGGCCAGCAGCCAGTAGGTATTGCGCAATACACGATGGCGCACCAACTGATAATCATTGTCAATCACATAAGACTGCCGCGTTTCATTCATACCGCCTCCAAAATTGATTCAAATTTACAACTTTACATACTATCAAGCATAGCACGATGCCCTTGATTCTGATTGATCCTGGTCAAGTAAGTTCGTCTTCCGCCCGCGGTAAAAAGCGGGCGAATTTGCCGGTCGAAAAGGCATGCCTGTCGCAGGATGAATCTTTACATGCCGTCAATCAATCTTCCTGGCCTATATGGGGGTGTTTCATGGTAAAATCAAAGGTTAGTTGAATTCTAAGTTCGCAGTCTTAACCCTTTCTTTTTATTGGAGTTTTTACAGATGGCAATCGAACGCACCCTGTCGATTATCAAGCCCGATGCAGTCGCGAAAAACGTGATCGGCCAAATTTACACGCGTTTTGAAGGCGCCGGCCTGAAAGTGATCGCCGCCCGCATGACGCATCTGTCGCGCGCTGAAGCCGAAGGCTTCTACGCCGTGCACCGCGAACGCCCCTTCTTCAAGGATCTGGTTGACTTCATGATCTCCGGCCCGGTCATGATCCAGGCGCTCGAAGGTGAAGGCGCGATCGCCAAGAACCGTGAACTGATGGGCGCTACCGACCCGAAGAAGGCAGAGAAGGGCACGATCCGCGCCGACTTCGCCGATTCGATCGACGCCAACGCCGTGCATGGTTCCGACGCTGCCGAAACGGCCGCTGTCGAAATCGCGTACTACTTCCCGGCACTGAACGTGTATTCGCGTTAATTTGCGATAGGTAAGGAAGCACCCGGCATGACGGCACTCACCAATCTGTTGGATCTCGATCCCGCGCAACTCGTCGCCTATTGCGGCGAGTTGGGTGAGAAGCCGTTCCGTGCCAAGCAATTGCAGCGCTGGATTCACCAATTCGGCGCCAGCAATTTCGACGACATGACCGATCTCGCCAAGTCCTTGCGCGAGAAGCTGGCGACGCGCGCGCATGTGTCGAGCCCGGCCGTGATCAGCGACCATACCTCGTCTGACGGCACACGCAAATGGCTGCTCGACGTAGGGCAGGGCAATGCCGTCGAAACCGTATTCATCCCCGAAGAAAGCCGCGGCACGCTGTGCATTTCCACGCAGGCGGGCTGTGCCGTCAACTGCCGATTCTGCTCGACCGGCAAACAGGGCTTCAGCCGCAACCTCACGGTCGGCGAAATCATCGGCCAGCTCTGGATGGCCGAATTCGAACTGCGCAAATCCAAGGGTATCGAGCCCGGCCCCAAGGGCGAACGCCAGATCACCAACGTGGTGATGATGGGCATGGGCGAGCCGCTTTTGAATTTCGAGCCGACCGTCACGGCCCTGAAGCTGATGCTGGACGACAACGCCTACGGCTTGTCGCGCCGCCGCGTTACGCTCTCGACTTCGGGCGTGGTGCCGATGATAGACAAGCTGGCGCAAGAGTGCCCGGTTGCCATGGCAGTGTCGCTGCACGCATCGAACGATGCCCTGCGCGACGGCCTGGTGCCGCTCAACAAGAAATACCCTCTAAAGGAATTGATGGCGGCGTGCAAGCGCTATCTCGAATTTGCCCCGCGCGACTTCATCACCTTCGAATATTGCATGCTCGACGGCGTCAACGACACCGACGCCCATGCACGCGAGCTGGTGGAACTGGTCAAGAACGGCAATGATCCGGTGCCGTGCAAGTTCAACCTGATTCCGTTCAATCCCTTCCCCGAATCCGGCCTGACGCGCTCGAACAATGTGCGTATCAAGGCGTTTGCCCAAGTCCTGATGGACGCCGGTATCGTGACCACGATCCGCAAGACCCGTGGCGACGACATCGACGCGGCCTGCGGCCAACTGGCAGGCGAAGTGCAGGACCGTACGCGCGTGCGCGAACGGATGGAAAAGATGGCGGAATATCAGCAGAAATTCGGCAAGAATTTTGGTCGCATCGTGGAGATAACTTCGTGAGAAAATCCGGATCGAGTATTACCCTGGCCCTGATTCTGTCGTGTTCGCTTCTGTTGGCGGCCTGTGCCGGCGGCGACGTCAAAAAGAAGTCCGCCGACGGCGAATTGGCCACCCAATCCGATCAAACGAATGCGCAAAAGCGCGCTTCGCTCAATCTGCAGCTTGCTGCCGGTTATTTTCAGCGCGGCGAAAATGCCGTGGCGCTCGACAAGGTCAAGCTGGCCTTGGCGGCCGATTCCGAATATGCCGCAGCCTACGATTTGCGCGGGCTGATCTATATGCAAATGGGTGAAACGCACCTGGCGGAAGAAAATTTCCAGCATGCGCTGCGCATCGATTCGTCCAACGCCGGCTTCAACAACAGCTACGGCTGGTTCCTTTGCAATAACGACCGTGCGCGCGAATCGATTCCTTATTTTGAAACCGCGTTGAAGGACCATGGCTATGCGTCGGCGTCGCTGGCGCTCGACAACGAAGGCATCTGCACCGAAAAACTGGGCGATCTGGCGGGTGCGGAGAAGCTCTTCAAGCGCGCCTTCAATGCCGATCCAAGCAATTTGCGCGTGAATGAAAATCTCGCGCGTCTGTACTACAAGGACAAAGACTATGATCAAGCCAAGTTTTACATGGGACGCCTGATCAAGGCCAATGTGACCGATGCCAACGTGCTATGGCTCGGCATCAAGATCGCCCGCAAGAGCGGCGATCGCATTACGGAAGGGGTGCTGGGCTCGGAGTTGCAGCGCTACCATCCCGATTCCGTGCAATATGCGTCGTACCAGCGTGAGGCGTTTGATGAGTGACGTGGCACCGAACGATTTTCCGCAGGAAGAGCCCGTACAGCAACCTGCCTTCAACGCCAGGCAGACGCTCGGCCAGCGGCTCGCTGCTGAGCGCGAAGCCAGAGGGTGGGGCATCGACTACGTCGCGGGGCAGTTGAATCTGGCGACCCGTCAAATCCAGGCGCTGGAAGACGAAAACTACGGGGCCTTGCCCGGCATTGCCAGCGTGCGCGGTTTCGTGCGCGCCTACGCCAAGCTGCTCAAGGTTGAGGCGGATCCGCTGGTGGCATTGATCGCGAGCGAACAGATCGCGCCGAATCTTCCGCTCGAACCCAAGCCCAATCTATCGTCCGCGCCGTTCTCGCATAGCCGCTTGAGCGGCGGCACCGGCACCAGCAATTCGCTCAAAGGTGCAGCGTTCGCACTGGTCGTGGTCTTGCTCGCCGCAGGAGCGATCGGCATTGAGCACATGGGCGGCTGGCCCACCTTGTCGCAATCGCTTTCGACGCAGTTCAAGGACTTGGCCAACGGCAGCTCGGCCAATAGCCAGCCGCCGGCGGAGAGCGGCGGCCAGGACGGCAGCACACCGGTCAAGTCTTCAACGGACGCCAACGACGCGACGGCCAAGGATGGCAATCAGTCGAATACCGGTGACGAGCGCGAGCCGCTGAAGGATGTGCCGGCTCCGGTGACGGACGCTCCACTGGCCGCGCCGCAATCTTTGCCTACCCAGAGTGCAGCGCCGGAACCCGCGCCGTCTGCTCCCACGCACGCGTCTGCACCGGCCCAGCCTGTACCACAGGCCAAGAACGAGACACCGGCCGCTGCCGCGCAAACCAAGCCTCCGGCAGCCGCCACGTCCGGCGCCGCGACATTGGTTTTGACGGCGCGGCAGAATTCGTGGATTGAAGTCCGTGCCGGCGCCAATGTCATCGTGTCGCATCTGCTGAAGGCCGGCGATACCGAGAGCGTCGACGTGCCTGGTCCGGCGCAACTGACGATGGGCAACGCCGCCGGCGTCGACGCGACATTTCGCGGCCAAGCCCTGTCGACCAAGACCGATGGCAAGGGTACCGTCGCCCGCATCAACCTGAAATAACGAACATGTCCGAACACAGCCCCATCCCGTCCGGGCCGCAGCAGCGGCGCCAAAGCCGCGTTGCCGTGGTGCGCTATGGCACGCGCGAGGTCAAGGTCGGCGGCGGTGCGCCCGTAGTCGTGCAATCGATGACCAATACCGATACGGTCGACGCGATCGGCACGGCGATCCAGGTGCGGGACCTGGCGCGGGCCGGCTCGGAAATGGTGCGTATCACCGTCAATACGCCGGAAGCGGCCGAAGCTGTCCCCGCCATTCGCGAGCAACTGGATCGCATGGAAGTCGATGTGCCGCTGGTGGGCGATTTCCACTACAACGGCCACAAGCTCCTGATGGATTATCCCGAGTGCGCCCGTGCGCTCTCGAAATACCGCATCAACCCCGGCAACGTGGGGCAGGGCGCCAAGCGCGATACGCAATTCGCGCAGATGATCGAAGTCGCCTGCCGCTACGACAAGCCGGTGCGCATCGGCGTCAACTGGGGCAGCCTCGACCAAACCCTGCTGGCGCGCATCATGGACGAGAACGCGCAACGCGCCCAACCGTGGAGCGCGCAAGCGGTGATGTATGAAGCCCTGATCACGTCGGCTGTCGAAAACGCCAGGCGTGCAGAGGAAGTCGGCCTGGCCGGCGACAAGATCATCCTGTCATGCAAGGTCTCGGGCGTGCAGGATTTGATCGCGGTCTACCGCGAACTGGCGCGCCGCTGCGATTATCCGCTGCACCTTGGCCTGACCGAAGCCGGCATGGGCAGCAAGGGCATCGTCGCGTCGACCGCGGCCTTGTCGGTGCTGCTGCAGGAAGGCATCGGCGACACCATACGCGTGTCGCTCACGCCCGAGCCGGGCGGCGACCGCACCAGGGAAGTCATCGTCGCGCAAGAGATTTTGCAGACCATGGGCTTGCGTAAATTCACGCCCATGGTGATCGCCTGCCCGGGCTGCGGCCGCACCACCTCGACCGTGTTCCAGGAACTGGCCGACCGCATCCAGACCTATCTGCGCGACCAGATGCCGGTGTGGAAAAAGCAATACCCCGGCGTCGAGGAAATGAACGTCGCCGTCATGGGATGCATCGTCAATGGTCCCGGTGAATCGAAGCACGCCAACATCGGCATCAGCCTGCCCGGCACGGGCGAATCGCCTGCCGCGCCGGTATTCGTCGATGGCGCCAAGACCGTGACCTTGCGTGGGGATCGTATTGCCGAAGAATTCCAGGCCATCGTGCTCGACTACGTCCAGACGCGCTATGGCAAAGAAACCGGCAAAGAAGTTCTGGCACATTAAATAAACAGGGCGGATGTCGCCCATTCAACTTAGAGAAGCATGGCAGAAAACAAGAAAGTGGAAAAAATCGGCGGCATCAAGGGAATGAACGACGTTCTCCCGGCCGACGCGCCGCTATGGGAACTGTTTGAAAACACCGTCCAGACGGTGTTGAAGAGCTACGGCTTCCAGCAGATCCGCACCCCCATCGTCGAATCGACACCGCTGTTTTCGCGCGGGCTGGGCGAAGTCACCGACATCGTCGAGAAGGAAATGTATTCCTTCGCCGATTCGATGAACGGCGACTTGCTGACGCTGCGCCCCGAAGGCACGGCAGGCGTGGTGCGCTCGGTGATCGAGCACAACCTGACCTACGAAGGCCCGAAGCGCCTGTGGTATGCGGGCCAGATGTTCCGCCACGAACGTCCGCAGCGCGGCCGTTATCGCCAGTTTCACCAGGTCGGCGCCGAAGCGCTCGGTTTTGCCGGGCCGGACGTCGACGCCGAGCTGATCATGCTGTGCCGCCGCCTGTGGGACGACCTCGGCTTGCAGGACATCCGGCTCGAGCTGAATTCGATCGGCGACGCCGAAGAACGCAACCGCCATCGCACCGACCTGATCGCCTATTTCGAAAAGCACGAAGCCCTGCTCGACGCCGAAGCCAAGCGCCGCCTGCACAGCAACCCCTTGCGCATCCTCGACACCAAGAATCCCGCGATGCAGGAAATGGTCAACGGCGCACCGCAATTGCTCGACTATCTGGGCGTTGAGTCGCGCGCGCATTTCGACGGTGTGCAAAAGATCCTGCGCGCCAACAACGTGCCTTACACCATCAACCCGCGCCTGGTGCGCGGCATGGATTACTACAACCGCACGGTGTTCGAGTGGGTCACGGATCAGCTTGGCTCGCAAGGCACGGTGTGCGGCGGCGGGCGCTACGATCCGCTGGTGGAAATCATCGGCGGCAAGCCGACGCCGGCCTGCGGCTTCGCCATGGGCGTCGAACGCCTGCTCGAATTGATGAAGGCCAGCGGCGAGCAATACGCGCCCAACCAATGCGACGTCTACATGGTGCACCAGGGCGAAGAGGCGCAGATGCAAGCCTTCATCGTCGCCGAACGCCTGCGCGACGCCGGCCTCGACGTGATCCTGCACTGCGCCACGGCAACCGGCAGCGGCAACTTCAAGTCGCAGATGAAGCGGGCCGACGCCAGCGGCGCGGCGTTCGCCGTCATCATCGGCGAAGATGAAATTGCCAAGGGCGAAGCATCGGTCAAGGCCATGCGTGCCGAAAGCGATCATCAACAGGCCGCCGTGGCATTCGACGGCATCGTCGATTACATCGTCGACCAGATCGTCGGCGGTCATGATCACGACCACGACCACTCCGAACACGTTCACTACCACCCTTAAGCAGATACAGACGGACAAGACATCATGGCATACGATCTCGAAGAACAAGAGCAGATAGATCAGTTCAAGGCCTTTTGGGCCAAGTACGGCAATCTGATTTCATGGGTGGTCATCATCGCGCTGGCAGGCTATGCCGGCTGGACCTATTGGAGCAACATGCAAGGCAGCCATGCTTCGCAAGCCGCCGGCTTGTACAACACCATGGAAACCGCCCTGGAAGCCAAGGACAATGCCAAGGCGCAAACCGCAGCAGGCGATATCCGCAAGGAATTCGGCGACACGGTGTACGCCCAGTTCAGCGCATTGGCCGCAGCCAAGATGGCAATCGACACCAACGATACCAAGGCTGCCAAGGCCCAGTTCCAATGGGTGATCGACAGCAAATACAACGATGAATTCGTCACGATTGCGCGCGTGCGCCTGTCGGGCATCCTGCTCGATGAAAAGGCCTACGACGACGCCATGAAGCTGCTCGCGGCCGACGCACCGGCGAAATTCCAGGCGCTGGTGCAGGATCGCAAGGGCGACATCCTGGCGGCGCAGAACAAGATTGACGAGGCGCGCGCCATGTACAAGAGCGCGCTCGACAAGACCGATGAAAAAAGCCCGGCCCACAACATGATCGAAATCAAGCTCGAATCGGTTGGCGGTTCGTCGGCCAAGAGTGCATGATGATGGTGGACCTGAACAAGTTAGGGGAAGACATGCGTATTGCCAGAAAGTTTGCTGTTGTCGTCGTGTTGGCCGCCTTGGCTGGTTGCTCGCTGTTCCACAAGGACCCGCCGAAGAATCCGCCGGCCACGCTGACTGAATTCAAGGAAACCATGCCGGTTCGCCAAGTGTGGCGCGAATCGATCGGCAAGGCCGAAGCCTATACTTTCTCGCCGGCCTTGAATGGCGATAGCGTGATTGCCGCGTCCGAAGACGGCACCATCATCCGCATCGATGCCGCCAAGGGGCACGTGCAATGGCGCATTTCGGCCGGCACGAGCCTCACCGCGGGCGTGGGCACCGATGGCAACACCATCGCCGTGGTCGGCGACAAGGGCCAGGTCATGGCCTTCGACGGCGACGGCAAGCTGCGCTGGAAGGCGCAAGCCACCAGCGAGATCCTTTCCGCGCCGGCAGTCGGCAACGGCATGGTGATCGTGCGCGGTGTGGATAACCGCATCATCGGCTTCGATGCAGCTTCCGGCGAAAAGCGCTGGAACCAGCTGCGCGCGGTGCCGACTTTGACCTTGCGCTCTGCGCCCGGCATCGTGATCGACGGTTCCCTGGCCTATGTCGGCCTGCCTGGCGGCCGCCTGGTGGCGCTACAAACCTCAAACGGCGCCGTGCGCTGGGAAGCGGCAGTGGGCGAGCCGCGCGGTGCAACCGAACTCGAGCGCGTGGCCGACGTATCCGGCTCGCCCGTGGCGATCGGCGGCGAAGTGTGCGCCGTGTCCTATCAGGGTCGCATCGGCTGTTTCGATGACCGCACAGGTAATGCCCGCTGGACCAAGAGCTTTTCCAGCACGGCCGGCATCGCCGTCGACGAACGTTTCGTCCTGGCGGCGGACGACAAGGGCACCGTCACTGCCCTGGCACGCGACACCGGCTCGTCGGTCTGGACCAACAAGGCGCTGGGTTACCGCGATCTGACCACGCCGGCCTCGTTCGGCCGCGCCGTCGTGGTGAGCGACTTCGAAGGCTTTGTTCACTTCCTCTCACGTGAAGACGGCGCCCTGCTGGCGCGCCGCCAGATCGACGGCAGCCCGGTTACCGGCAGCCCGTTGGTGTACGATGCAAATCTGATCGTCCAGACGCACCACGGAGAAATTGTCGCCTATGCGGCAGATTGATTATTGATGAAACCTGTTATTGCCCTGGTCGGCCGTCCCAATGTCGGCAAATCGACGCTCTTTAACCGGCTCACGCGTTCGCGCGATGCGCTGGTGGCCGACTTGCCCGGGTTGACGCGCGATCGCCATTACGGCGAAGGCCGCGTCGGCGAGCGGCCCTTCCTCGTCATCGACACCGGCGGTTTCGAGCCGGTGGCGAAAGAGGGCATCATGCACGAAATGGCCAAGCAGACCAAGCAGGCCGTCGCCGAAGCCGATATCGTCATCTTCCTGGTCGACGGCAGGCAAGGCCTGACCCCGCACGACAAGACCATCACCGACTTCCTGCGCAAATCGGGCCGCTCCGTCATGCTGGTGGTGAACAAGTCCGAAGGCATGAAGTACACCTCCGTCACGGCCGACTTCTACGAACTCGGCCTGGGCGACCCCTACGTCATCTCGGCGGCGCATGGCGACGGCGTGATGGATCTCGTGGAAGAGTCGCTCGACCTGGCTTTCTCCAAGCGTACCGCCGAAGAGGAGGCGCCCACGCAGGAGTCGGACAGCATCAAGCTGGCCATCGTCGGCCGTCCCAATGTCGGCAAATCGACGCTGGTCAATACGCTGTTGGGCGAAGAGCGCGTGATCGCCTTCGACATGCCCGGCACCACGCGCGATTCGATCGAGATCGATTTCGAGCGCGACGGCCGCTCCTATACGCTGATCGATACGGCAGGCATACGCCGGCGCGGCAAGGTGTTCGAAGCGATCGAAAAATTCTCCGTCGTCAAGACCTTGCAGTCGATTTCCGAAGCCAACGTCGTGCTGCTGCTGCTCGATGCGCAACAGGACATCTCGGAGCAGGACGCGCACATCGCCGGCTTCATCCTGGAGTCGGGCAGGGCGCTCGTGGTCGGCATCAACAAATGGGATGGCTTGACGTCGGACAAGCGCGACGAAATCAAGATGGACATCGAGCGCAAGCTTAACTTCCTCTCGTTCGCCAAGTTCCATTTCATCTCGGCATTGAAGGGCACCGGCATCGGTCCCTTGATCAAGTCGGTCAACTCTGCCTACGCCGCGGCCACGGTCAATCTCTCGACACCGAAACTCACGCGCGCACTGCTCGAAGCGGTGGAACACCAGCAGCCCCGACGCAAAGCGTCAATCCGTCCTAAAATGCGTTATGCGCATCAGGGCGGACAAAACCCGCCCATCGTGGTCATTCACGGCAATGCGCTGGAAGCGATCGACGATAGCTACAAACGTTATCTCGAAAAACACTTCCGCGAAACTTTTTCACTGGTGGGGACTCCATTGCGTATCGAGTTCAGATCAGGGAGAAACCCATTCGCCAAGCAGGAAAAATAGTTTTTTTCTTGGCAACATCCGTAAAAATAGATTACATTCGAATAAGATTGCCGGAAGCACTTGAAATTTGTTCAAGTTGCCTCCAACTCCTCGACACAAAACCACAATTGGAGCTCCCATGAGTAATAAAGGGCAACTGTTACAAGACCCCTTCTTGAACGCCTTGAGAAAAGAACATGTCCCCGTTTCGATCTACCTGGTCAACGGCATCAAGTTGCAGGGGCATATCGAATCCTTCGATCAATATGTCGTGTTGCTGCGGAACACCGTCACCCAAATGGTCTACAAACATGCTATTTCGACGGTCGTGCCGGCGCGCGCGGTCAATTTGAATATCGCCGAGGCCGACGCTGAGTAATCGAACGCTTTTGCGACAGCAACTTACATCGGCAGGATTGTCCCTGGCGCCTGCCGATGACCTCACCATGCAGGGAATCTCCTTATCCCGCGGTATTTTCTTCCGCAGCCTTCCAGCATTTGCACGGATTGCATTTACCCGCGAATTTGCGTCAACTGTGCGCAAATGAACATGCCTAGCAGCTCCCCGGCGCAGACGACGCGCGCCTTGCTGGTCGGCGTCGACTTCGGCAAGGGCGATTTCGCCGCCAGCCTGGAAGAGCTCGGCCTCCTGGTCAAGTCGGCCGGTGCCGTACCCATTATCAGCATCATCGGCCGGCGTTCCAGCCCCGACGCCGCGCTATTTGTCGGTTCCGGCAAGGCGGAAGAGATTGCCGCCGCAGTGACCGACAATCTCATCGACCTGGTTATTTTCAATCACGCGCTGTCCCCCGCGCAGCAGCGCAACCTCGAACGTGAATTGAAGACCCGCGTAGTCGATCGCACCAGCCTGATCCTCGACATCTTTGCGCAACGCGCCCAAAGTCACGAAGGCAAGGTGCAGGTCGAGCTTGCGCAATTGCAACACCTGGCGACGCGCCTGATCCGCGGCTGGACCCACTTGGAACGGCAGAAGGGCGGCATCGGCTTGCGCGGCCCCGGTGAAACCCAGCTTGAAACCGACCGCCGCCTGTTGGGCGATCGCGTCAAGATGCTGCGCTCGCGGCTGGACAAGCTGCACAAGCAAAGGCAGACGCAGCGCCGGGCACGCGAGCGCAACAGCACTTTCTCGGTATCGCTGGTCGGCTACACCAATGCCGGCAAGTCGACGCTGTTCAATGCCATGGTCAAGGCGCGTGTCTATGCCGCCGACCAGCTTTTCGCGACCCTCGACACGACCTCGCGCCGTATCTACCTGGGCGACGCCGGGCAAGTGGTCATATCGGATACCGTCGGCTTCATCCGCGAGTTGCCGCACCAATTGGTGGCCTCATTCCGTGCCACGCTTGAGGAAACCGTCCATGCCGACCTGCTGCTGCACGTGGTCGACGCAGGCAGCCCGGCCCGCATGGAACAGATCGAGCAGGTCAATCTGGTCTTGAAAGAGATCGGTGCCGACCACATACCTCAGATACTGGTGTGGAACAAGATCGACGCGGCGGGCCTGGAGCCGGTTTTGGAGCGTGACGAGTATGATAAAATCCGTCGTGTTTTCATCAGCGCGCAAACCGGTGCGGGACTTGATTTATTGCGCCAAACGATCACCGAATACGCGAAATACAAGGAAGACGGGGTCATGGTTCGAGAAATCAACGAATACCTGCCACTGCCGGACGAGAGCGATGCGCCTGGCGCCCACAACCTGACCTGAAGATGCTTGTTTCCCTACTAAGAGCCCATTTCAAAATGACCATGGCGTTGTTGCTTGGGGCGGTCGACCGCCTTCTCGCCGTACAGTCGTACTGTCTTCGTCGGGGCGCCTAGCCATGCTCATTTTGAAACGGGCTTTACGAAAAATAGGTCTGATGCCTCCATCCAACGATTTCCCGACGGGGAACGGCCAGCCCAAGCAAAACGACGGCAAGCGTCCCAACGACGGCCCTCCCGACCTCGACCAGATGTGGCGCGACTTCACCGGCCGCATCGGCCGCCTCTTCGGCAGCAAGGGCGGCCCCGGCGGCTTCAAGCCCGATTCGCGCGGAACCGGCATCGGCATCGCCATCATCACCTGCGTTCTTCTCTTGATCTGGGTCTTGAGCGGCTACTTCGTGGTGCCCGATGGGCAGGTCGCGGTTGTCACCACCTTCGGCAAGATGGACCGCACCGTGACGCCCGGCGTCAACTGGCATTGGCCTTATCCGGCGCAGAGCTTTGAGCTGGTCAATATTTCCGAAACCAAGACGCTCGACGTCGGCTCGCGCAAGGCCACACCCGAAGGTTCGATGCTGACCATGGATCAGGATATCGTCGGTGTGGAATTGTCGGTGCAATACAAGATCAAGGACCCCATCGCCTGGCTCTACAACAATAGCGAGAGCGAAGCGACGATCCGGCAATCGGCAGAAACTGCGCTGCGCGAAACCGTCGGCCGCAACACCATGGACGTGGTGCTGTTCGGCGGCCGCGAAAAGCTCACCAACGATATCACGACAGAGTTGCAGCAGATGGCCGACCGCTACAAGCTCGGCGTCCAGATCCAGGGCGTTACCGTGCAGGGTGCGGAACCGCCTGAGCAGGTACAAGATGCGTTCAACGACGTGATCAAGGCCACCGAAGACGCCACGCGCTACCTGAACGAAGGCAAAGCCTATGCCGCTGAAGCGCTGCCCAAGGCCAAGAGCGATGCAGCACGCCAGACGCAGGATGCGGAAGCCTATCGCACCACCGTCGTGGAACAGGCCGAAGGCGATACGGAGCGCTTCAAGCGGGTGCTGGCCGAATACCAGAAGGCGCCCGCCGTCACGCGTGACCGCATGTATCTCGAAACCATGCAGCAAATCTTTACCAACACCACCAAGGTCATGGTCGATTCAAAGAACGGCAACAGCCTGATCTATCTGCCGATCGACAAGCTGTTGGCGCAATCGCAAAACAATGGCGATGGCCCCAAGGGAACCGTGACGATCACCACACCGACGCCATCGACCGAAGCCGCGCAACCGCAATCCCAGTCGCAGACGCCGGCGCAGGTCGACATGAACCAGGCGCTCGATTCGCAACGTGTGCGTGATGCGCGCGCCCGCGACACGCGCGACAGGGAGAGCCGCTGATGAACCGCGTACTTTCCATCCTGATCAGCACGGCCATCATTCTGTGGCTGTTGAGCTATACCGTTTTCATCGTCGACCAGCGCAGGTTCGCCATCGTCTCGACCCTGGGCGAGGTACGTCAGGTAATCGACGAGCCCGGCCTGCATTTCCGGCTGCCGCCGTTCCAGAGCGTGGTCTTCATCGACAAGCGCATCATGGGGTTCGAGACGCCCGAGTCGGACCGCTTTGCCACGAGCGAAAAGAACAACCAGCAGATGGATGTCGAGGCGGCCATGTTTGTCAAATGGCAGGTCGTCGATCCGAAGCTCAATTACATCGCTGTCGGGGGTGACGAAAGCCGTGCGCGCGAGCGTCTGACGCAAACGGTGCACGCCGCACTGGCCGATGAAGTGGCGCGTCACAGCGCACAGGAACTGGTTTCCACCGAACGCGGCAACGTGGCCGACGCGGTGCGTCGCCGCCTGGTCGACGATGCCAGGCAGATCGGCGCCCAGATCGTCGACGTGCATGTGAAGCGTGTCGATTTCTCGGACCAGATCGATGCCGCCGTCTACGAACGCATGAAGGCCGAACGCGTGCGCATTGCCGCTGACTTGCGCGCACAGGGCAAGGCCGAATCCGAACGCACCAGCGCCGATGCCGACCGGGAGAGCAAGGTCATCAATGCTGCGGCGAAGCGCGACGCGGAAATCGTGCGCGGCGACGGCGATGCCAAGGCGTCGCAGATCTACGCCCAGGCGTATGGCCAGAATCCCGAGTTTTACAAGTTTTACCAAAGCCTCAGAGCCTATCGCGCGAGTTTCAAAAACCGCAGCGACGTCATGGTGGTCGATCCGAATTCCGAATTCTTCAAATACATGAAGAGCCCGGAGGCCTTGAGCGCGAAGAAATAAGAGGCCGTTTGAAATTGCCGTAGCGTTTGCTACACCTTAGCGTGCACCTCGTACTGTCTTCGTCGCGGCGCGTAGCTACACGGATTTCAAATAGATAAACGGACGCCGGTGATCCCGCGCCCAGGATCGACACTGTAACCGCTGGCGCCTTGCGCCGGCTTCATCATTTTTGCGTTTTCCCTATGCCCAACTGGCTGCTACCTGAAAACATCGCGGACGTCCTGCCGTCCGAAGCGCGCAAGATCGAGGAATTGCGCCGCGTCATCCTCGACAATTTCCGCCTCTATGGCTACGAAATGGTCATGCCGCCCATGCTCGAATATGTCGAGTCGCTGCTGGCCGGGGCGGGCGAAGACACCGACCTGCGCACCTTCAAGCTGATCGATCAATTGTCGGGCCGCACCATGGGCTTGCGTGCCGACATGACGACGCAGGTTGCGCGTATCGATGCGCATCTATTGAATCGTTCATCCGTCACGAGGCTGTGCTATGCCGGCAGCGTGCTGCATACGCGACCCTCCGGCCTGCATGCCACGCGCGAGCCGTTCCAGATCGGCGCGGAAATCTATGGTCACAGCGGGCTGGAGGCCGACGCCGAAATCCAGGAATTGGCGCTGGCCTCGCTGGCATTGAGCGGTTTTGCCGAAGTCCGGCTGGATCTGTCCCATGTCGGCGTGCTGCGTGCATTGATCGCAAGCGATGCCCAGGCTACGCGTGACCAAGCCCAGATTTACCATCTCATGCGCGCCAAGGATGCCTCGGGCCTGCGTGAACTGAGCGCCGGCTATGCAGAGAGTCTGCGCGCCGCCTTGCTGGCTTTCCCCAGCCTCTACGGCGATGCCTCGGTGTTGCAGCGTGCGCGCAGCTTGTTGCCGGCGCTGCCAGGCATCACTGCCGCCTTGGCCGACCTGGAAACCCTGGTCGGCCTGGCAGGCGACGCCGCGGTGACGATCGACCTGGCCGACCTGCGCGGCTATCAATACGAAAGTGGCGCCATGTTCGCGCTCTACGTGCCGGGCCTGCCAAACGCCGTGGCGCGAGGCGGTCGTTACGACCATGTGGGCGAAGCATTTGGCCGTGCCCGTCCGGCAACCGGTTTTTCGATGGATTTGCGGGAACTGGCCCGTTTGTTGCCAATTGCGGATAGAAAGCCCGCAATTCGCGCGCCGTGGGGCCGCGAAGCCGATTTGCGTGCGAAAATCGTGGAATTGCGCAAGGCGGGCGAAATCGTCATCCAAAGCCTTCCCGGCCACGAGAACGACCAGGAAGAATTCGACTGCGACCGCGTACTGGTCAAGGAAAACGGAAACTGGATCGCCAGGAAGCAGTAAGGCCGGTTAAAAAGCAGTTAAGGTTTCCATCAGGAATTTCATTATCGTTATAGGCAACAAGATGTCAAACTCAAGCAACGCGAGAAACGTCGTCGTCATCGGCACCCAGTGGGGCGACGAAGGTAAAGGCAAGATCGTCGACTGGCTGACCGACCATTCGCAAGGCGTGGTGCGCTTTCAGGGTGGCCACAATGCCGGCCACACGCTGGTGATCGATGGCAAGAAGACTGCCTTGCAACTGATCCCTTCGGGCATCATGCGTGCAGGCGTGGCCTGCTACATCGGCAACGGCGTCGTGCTCTCCGTGCCCGATTTGCTGCGCGAAATCGACAAGCTGCAAGCTGCCGGCATCGAAGTGGCATCGCGCCTGAAGGTGTCGGAAGCCTGCCCGGTCATTTTGCCTTACCACGTCGCACTCGACGCGGCGCGTGAAGCGGCGCGCGGTGAGGCCAAGATCGGTACCACCGGCAAGGGCATCGGCCCGGCCTATGAAGACAAGGTGGCGCGCCGCGCCATCCGCGTGTCCGATTTGCTGTGCGAAGAGCGTTTCGCCGAGAAATTGCGCGAAAACCTCGATCTGCATAATTTCGTGCTGACCCAATACCTGAAAGTCGAAGCAGTCGACTACCAAAAGACCTTCGACGACGCCATGGCCAATGTGCCGCGCCTGAAGCCCATGGTGACCGACGTGTCGAGCGAACTCTACGCCGCATACAAAGGTGGCGCCAACCTGCTGTTCGAAGGCGCTCAAGGCAGCCTGCTCGACGTCGACCACGGCACCTATCCCTTCGTCACTTCCAGCAACTGCGTGGCCGGCAATGCCGCCGCCGGTGCCGGCGTGGGGCCGAACATGTTGCATTACATCCTGGGCATCACCAAGGCTTACACCACGCGTGTCGGCGGCGGTCCGTTCCCTTCGGAACTGCCGACCGAAGAAGGCGTCGGCAAGCATTTGTCGGCGGTCGGCCATGAATTCGGCACCGTCACGGGCCGTGCCCGCCGCTGCGGCTGGTTCGATGCCGCCTTGCTGCGCCGCTCGGTGCAGATCAACGGCGTCTCGGGCATGTGCCTGACCAAGCTTGACGTGCTCGATGGCCTGGAATCGCTGAAGCTGTGCACCGGCTATACGCTCGATGGCCGCAAGCTCGACGTGTTCCCGGTTGGTGCCGAAGACGCCTCCCGCTGTGAGCCGGTCTACGAAACCATGCCCGGCTGGACGGAATCGACCGTCGGCGCCAAGTCGATGGATGCACTGCCGGCCAACGCGCGCGCCTACGTCAAACGCATCGAAGAACTGGTCGGCGTGCCGATCGACATGGTATCGACCGGCCCGGACCGCGAAGAGACCATCGTTTTGCGGCATCCGTTCAAGTAAAACAAAGGTGCCCTCATGGAAGAGGGCACCGATTGCAACAATGCAGTGGAGGAAGGCATGGTGCCTGAGTCAAACGACCAACATCTGTGGGTCTCCTGGGAGTCCTATCACCGCTCAATCGAAAAGCTGGCGCTGATGGTGCATGAATCGGGCTGGAAATTCGATCAGGTGCTGTGCCTGGCGCGCGGCGGCTTGCGTCCGGGCGACGTGTTTTCGCGCATCTTCGACGTGCCGCTGGCGATTCTCTCGACCAGCTCCTATCGTGAAGAAGCCGGCACCGTGCGTGGTTCGCTCGACATCGGCAAATTCATCACCATGACCCGTGGCAGCCTAGCCGGCCGCGTGCTGCTGGTGGACGACTTGGTCGATTCCGGCGTCACGCTCGACAAGGTACAAAATCACCTGAAGGAGCATTTCCTGGCCGTGACTGAAGTAAAGTCGGCTGTGATCTGGTGCAAGGGCTGTTCTTCAGTCAAGCCTGATTTCTATCTCGAATACCTGCCGACCAATCCCTGGATTCACCAGCCGTTCGAGGAATACGACAGCCTGCGCCCGCATCAACTGACGCGCTGGATGAAACGCGGCGAAGGCAAGGATCAGACTGGCCAATGAGGAAACGACAAGCCGGCAACGCCTTCGCGGGCGTTTGCAGGCTGCACGATCCTGCGCGCTTCAGTGGTGCCGCAGCTTGCGACCCCAGGCTAGCAGTCTCTCCAACGGATGCACGTCGTGCATATCCATGAACAGGCCGTAGATCACCAAGCCCGCGCACACCGCAACTTGCAGCAAAATCAGGAAAAGCATGGCTATCAAGCCGGGTTTTCGCTCGGCTCCCTCGTGTCGTGGCGACTGTTTCAGTGTAGCAGCGCTGCACGGGTTTGCAACTTTCATCTGCGCGTGTTTATATATCGAAAAAACACGGTAAAAGAGGGGATGAATGAAAAAACAATGGGCGGTTGGCCTGGCGCTGAGTCTGCTGTGTCTGCACGGGACCGCCTGGGGGCACATCATCTTTCTCAGGAATATCTTCGTCAAGCTTCACTCGGCGAAGGGGTCGTCTCACGGCTCGACTACGTATACCTATTACACCCCCGGCTGCACGATCAACTGCGTGCCTTCGGACGGGCTGGCGGATACGGAAAAGCGCTGCGTCCAGGCCGATTCCAAAGTCGGCGCGGTGGTGGTCCTGCCGGACCGCCGTATCATGCGCGTCGAGTCTTACCTTGATGGAGCGGAATCCCATTGCCGGAAGCCCGAATATCCCCGCTACGCGAGTCTCGTCAGAGACACCTCGCCTCAGCCGACCAGAACGTCGAACGCGAAGATTGATGTTCCCGATAACTGGAAGGAAAGGCCGCTGACCGAAGTGATGAAAGCCGGCGGGACCTTCCTGGTCATGTATGACGACCAGACGCATTCCGGCGTCATCGTATCGACCAAGCCGAGAAGCGAAGTCACCGACATGGACACGTTCGCCGCCACGCGCGTCAGTTCGCAGTTGAATAAATTAAAAGACTCGGCTGCCACGCCGATGACCAGGGTGGACATCAACGGCATGCCAGCCTGGCGCTACGAAATTACCGGTCTGACAAAAAGCGGTCAATCCCTTACCTATATCACCACCATGTATCAGGGCGAAGAGGAAGTCATCGTCACGAGCGTCTGGACCAAGGCTGATCAATTTGCGGCCCAGCGGCTGGTGCTGGCGGGGGTGGCCGACAGCCTCTCCGGGGTGAAAGACGAGGATACGCCCAAGGAAGAGGCGGCGTCGCCGCTGCCGCAGCAAATGGAACCGCTGACGGATATCAACTGAGGACAGCAAACGGAGAGGTTTTGAGGGAAGGCGGCATGGCGGGCATTTGTGCGAGACAACAAAAAACCCGCCATGTCGAAAACATGCGGGTTTCAGTTTTAATGCTGGCAATAAAAATTTGGTGCCCACGGAGGGACTCGAACCCCCACACCTCGCGGCACATGGACCTGAACCATGCGCGTCTACCAATTCCGCCACGTGGGCACTGCTTTTTCTACTGTTTCCGCGATGACTTGCGAAAGAACAAGATTATAGCGCATAAATCCGTAATGTCAAATTGAATCTTTCACCAACTGCAGCCCGCTGGATGAGTAAATCATGCAGGTTAGGTAAAACTGCTGTGCTTCCGGTACACTATGCGAGGAGCAGGCGCCATTTCCCTCAATCCTGCCTGCTCACGGCACGATCACCCAATAACAATCAACAAATAATCATTTGAGCCAATACCCCTATTCAATTCCCAGCCGGGAGGACATTCTCGGTATTCTCCGTACTGCAACCGGTTTGCAAGACACGGCTTCTATCGCCAAGGCGCTGGACGTCAAACAAGATGAAATGGAAGGCTTGACGCGCCGCCTGAACGCCATGGAGCGCGACGGCCAGATCAAACCGGACCGCAACGGCAAATTCCATCTCGCCAATCTGAACAGCTTCGTCGAAGGCCGCGTATCGAGCCATCGCGACGGCTACGGCTTCCTGATTCCCGACGACGCCAGCGACGACATCTTCCTGCCCGAAAAGGAAATGCAAAAGGTCTTGCACGGCGACCGCGTGCAGGCCCGCATTACCGGCACCGACCGGCGCGGCCGCCCGGAGGGCACCATCGTCGAAGTCGTGACACGCGCCAATACCCACGTCATCGGGCGTCTGCTTAACGAAAATGGCGCCTGGGTCGTGGCACCCGAAGACAAGCGCATCGGCCAGGATATTCTGCTGGCCGGCTCACCCGGCAAGGCCAAGGCCGGGCAGGTGGTCTCGGTCGAATTGACCGAGCAGCCTTCGCGCTATACCCAGCCGGTGGGCAGGATCGTCGAAATTCTCGGCGACATCGATGACCCCGGCATGGAAATCGAAATCGCGGTGCGCAAGTATGGCGTGCCGCATGAGTTTTCCGAAGCGGCCAGGAAGCTCGCCGCCAAGCTGCCGTCGGAAGTGCTCCCGGCCGATTTGCATGAACGCGTCGATCTGCGCGACGTGCCGCTGGTCACCATCGACGGCGAAGATGCGCGCGACTTTGACGATGCCGTCTACTGCGAGCCGGTCAAGATCGGCCGCGCCAGCGGCTTCCGCCTGATCGTGGCAATTGCCGACGTCAGCCACTACGTCAAGCCCAACGACGCGCTCGATGTCGATGCGCTCGAGCGCAGCACCTCGGTCTATTTCCCGCGCCGCGTGATTCCCATGCTGCCCGAGAAACTATCCAATGGGCTGTGCTCGCTGAATCCCGCCGTCGACCGCCTGACATTGGTGTGCGACGCCGTCATCACGGCCAAGGGCGAGATCAAGGCGTACCAGTTCTACCCCGCCGTGATCCACTCGGCAGCGCGCCTGACCTATACCGAGGTGGCCGCCATCCTGGCCAATACCAAGGGCACGGAAGCAGCGAAGAAGCCCGCGCTGGTGCCGCATCTGCTGAATTTGTACGAGCTGTACCAGGCCTTGCTCGGGGCACGCCATCTGCGCGGTGCGATCGATTTCGAAACTACCGAGACCTACATCGTCTGCAACGCCGCCGGCAAGATCGAGCAGATCCTGCCGCGCACGCGCAACGATGCGCACAAGGTGATCGAGGAATGCATGCTGGCGGCCAACGTCTGCGCCGCCGATCTGCTGGAACGGCACAAGCATCCGGGCATGTTCCGCGTGCATGCGCCGCCGGCCAAGGAAAAACTGAACCAGCTCAGGACCTTCCTGAAACAAGTCGGACTGAACCTGGGCGGTGGCGACACCCCAAGCGCCTCGGACTATGCAGAGCTGATGACCAAGGTCAAACCGCGGCCCGACGCCACGCTACTGCAAACCATGCTGTTGCGCTCGATGCAGCAGGCGGTCTACAGCCCCGACAACATCGGCCACTTCGGCCTGTCCTACGAAGCCTACGCGCACTTCACCAGCCCGATCCGGCGCTATCCCGATTTGCTGACGCATCGCGCCATCAAAGCCATCCTGCAAGGCAAGCGCTACGAGCCCAAGGGGCTCGATATGAGCAGCCTGAACACCATGCTTTCGCCGGCAGCGCGCAGGAAGCAGGCGCAGGACCGGGCAGAAGGCAAGCCGGCGCCCAAGCGCGGCGCCGACGTGGCCGTTTGGGAAGCGCTCGGCATCCATTGCTCGGCCAACGAGCGCCGTGCCGACGAAGCCTCGCGCGACGTTGAAGCCTGGCTCAAATGCTATTTCATCCGCGACAAGCTGGGCGAGGAATTCACCGGCACGATTTCCGGGGTCACCACCTTCGGCATTTTCGTGCAACTCGATGCCCTGTTCATCGAAGGCATGGTGCACGTCACCGACCTGGGGGCGGACTACTTCCAGTTCGATGAGGCGCGCCACGAATTGCGCGGCGAGCGCACCGGCATCCGCTACCAATTGACCGACCGCGTGACGGTGCAGGTCAGTCGGGTCGATCTCGATGCGCGCAAGATCGATCTGCGCCTGGTCACCGAGCCGGGCATACGCACCGTGTTGAAAAACGAAGCGCGCCGCGCCGAAGTCGAGCAGAAGGGGCGTGCGGCCCGCGCCAAGCCGACGAGCAAGACGGCAGCGTCGCCCAAGCCGCCCGCCGCGAAGGCGGGCAAGGCCGGCCAGGCTGCCAAATCCAAACACGGCAAGTCCGCCACCTCCGAGCGGGCACCGCGCCAGAGCCGGGCCTACTCGAAAGCTGTGAAGAAGAAACGCTGATGAAGAATAAAATGTTTTTCGGCTTCCACGCCGTCACCTCGCGCATACGCCATGAAGCCGCGTCGGTGGAAGAGGTATACGTCGATGCCGGCCGCGAAGACCGCCGCATGGGCGAGTTGATCCGTGCAGCCAAAGCGGCCGGGGTGCGCATCATCCAGGTCGAAGAGCAGCGCTTGAACAACATGGCCGGCACGCGCCGTCATCAAGGCGTCGTGGCGATTGCCGGTGAATTGTCGCTGGCACGCAATCTCGACGAACTGCTCGATGCCATCGAGGGGCCGCCTTTGCTGCTGGTGTTGGACGGCATCACCGATCCGCACAACCTCGGCGCCTGCCTGCGCGTGGCCGATGGCGCCGGTGCGCACGCGGTGATCGCGCCCAAGGACAGGGCCGTGGGCTTGAACGCCACGGCAGCCAAAGTCGCCAGCGGCGCGGCCGAATCGATGCCCTATATTACGGTCACCAATCTCGCGCGCACGCTGCGCGAATTGAAGGAGCGCGATATCCTCGTGATCGGCACCGACGACGATGCGGGCAAGGGCCTGTATGAAGCCGACTTCGCCGGCCCTGCCGCGCTCGTCATGGGTTCCGAAGGGGAAGGCATGCGCCGCCTGACGCGCGAAACCTGCGACGTGCTGGTGTCGATCCCGATGTTCGGCTCGGTTGAAAGCTTGAACGTCTCGGTCGCCTCCGGTGTTTGCCTGTTTGAGGCAAGGCGGCAGCGTCTGGCCAAACCGTAACATGATGAGAATGGCAACGCCCGATATTTCCCTCCTGCGCCCGCTCCAGGGCGCCTTCCGCTGCACCTGCTGCGCCTGCTGTTGTTGATCCGCCGGCACGTGCTGCCGCGCGTGCCGCCCTGCTTTATCCCTTGTGTTACCCTGTCTCCAACTATTTTGCCCAGCCATGTTTGCCAGACTACGAGAAGATATCGCCAGCATCATGGAACGCGACCCCGCTGCGCGTTCCGCCTGGGAAGTGTTGACCTGCTATCCGGGCCTGCATGCCATTACCATGCACCGCTTGTCGCACTGGTGCTGGGCGCATGGGCTGAAGTGGAGCGGCCGTTTCATTTCGCAAATTGCGCGCTGGTTTACCGCCATTGAAATCCATCCCGGCGCAACCATCGGCAGGCGCGTGTTCATCGACCACGGCTTCGGCGTGGTGATCGGCGAAACGGCCGAGGTCGGCGACGGATGCACCATCTACCAGGGCGTGACCTTGGGCGGCACGTCCTTGTCCAAGGGCGCGAAGCGCCATCCTACACTGGGGCGCGGCGTCATCGTGGGCGCCGGCGCGCAAGTGCTGGGCGGCTTCACGGTAGGCGAGGGTGCCAAGATCGGCTCGAACGCGGTGGTGGTCAAGGAAGTGCCCGCGGGCGCGACGGCGGTCGGCAACCCGGCCCACATCGTCAAGCGCGACGTGCTGAAGATGCGCGAAGAAGCGGCAGCACGCGTCTTTGCCGCCTATGGCGTGATGCCCAACGGCGACGACGACCCGCTGTCCACCGCGATCCACGGCTTGGTCAATCACGTCGCGGCGCAAGAGCAGCAGATTCACACCATCGTCGGCATTTTGAAGGCGGCCGGCATCTGCTGCGATACACTGCCCAACGTCGACAAGCTCGATCCCGAAAGCTTGAACAAGCTGGTGGAGTAAGGGGAAACCATGAGCTCGCTGCGCACGCTCAATTTGCTGATCCTGCTCGGGATGACGATCTGCGTCGCCGCCGCGATCCGCGGCGATCCGCTGCCGAATGTCAAGCGCCTGGACGAAACGGTGACCTCGCGCGACGCCGACAATCTCGCGCAGACCGCGCTGGGCAAACGGCCCGAGCAGTTGCCGCCGATCGCGCCGCGCTTCGATACCGAAGTCGGCGGCACGCACTATACCATCGTGCCCATCGTGCACTACGAGCTCGATTCGTTGATCGTCAGCCTGCACGATTCCGACGGCTTCATGGATTTCATCCACCAATTGGCCAACGACAAGTTGAACGTCATGGACCTGTGCCTGGCCTGGGGCGACTTCACGCGCAGCGGCGCCTACAACCTGTTCCATTACTCGAACGGCCAATTCTCCTGCTCCTGGTCGAGCAGCAAGCCCGAGGCCGGTCCCTACTTCAATATCGGCGGAGTCTATCTCGACAATTACCATGTCCTGTCGGACAAACCCTTCGTGACGAAGCAATTGCGCGGCCTGCGCATCGGCGATCAGGTACACCTGTCGGGCTTCCTCGCCAACTACGGCTTTGCCGGCGGTCCGCAATTGCGCGAATCGAGCCTGGGTCGCAAGTTCATCGGCGACAAGCCGGCCGGCTGCGAAGTGTTTTACATTGAAGACGTGCAGGTCATCCGGCGCGGTCCCGGCTACACGCTGTGGCGCCCGATATTCTGGAGCGGTGTGGCATTGACCTTGCTGCTGTTGATCATCTGGATCAAGACGCCGTATCGCAACCCCGATGCCTCCTGAAGAAATATCATGACGACCGAAGAAAACGATGTCGCTGCGGGCGAATTGCTCGATCCCTTTGAAATGCGTGTGCTGGCCGTGTTGGCCGAGAAGGAGATGCTGACGCCCGACGTCTATCCCTTGTCGCTCAACGCCTTGACCACCGGCTGCAACCAACTGTCGAGCCGTGATCCGGTGATGTCGGTGTCCGAGTCCACCGTGCAGGAAGTGCTCGACCGGCTGCAGCAACGCCGGCTCGTCGCCGAAGTCAGCCAGGCCGGCGCGCGCGTGCGCAAGTACGAGCATCGCCTGCGCCCCAAGTGGTCGCTCGAGCAGGACAAGCTGTCGGTGCTGACGCTGTTGATGCTGCGCGGCGCGCAAACTGCGGGTGAAATAAGAAGCCGCTCAGGGCGATTGCACGACTTCCAGTCCGTGACCGAGGTCGAAGCCTGCCTGCAATTCCTGATCGATAAATACCCGCCGCTGGTAGCGCGCCTGGCGCGCGCGCCAGGCACCAAGGAGGCGCGCTTCATGCATCTGTTTGGCGGTGCCGAGGCGTTGGAGCGGCAGGAGATGCTCGCCGGCGAACCGGCCGGCGGAAGCGGTGCGAGCGGCGCAACGCGTGTGGAGCAGCTTGAGCAGGAGGTGGCGCGGCTGCGCGATGCCGTCGCCGATCTGTCGCAGCAGTTCGCGCAGTTCAAGAAGCAGTTCGAATAGCTGTTGCGGCAGACGCCGCCGCATCAGACGATGCTCTGCCCATCCAGCCCCACGCGCACTATCGTGCCGTCGGCGTAAAGGGCAATCCATCCGCCACGCGGCGAATCGTCGTCGCAATCCCAATCGGGCAAGACGTAGCGCCGGTAGCCTTCGCTCTCATGCAAGGCCGGCCGGTGCGTGTGGCCGTGGATCATGGTCCGTGTGCCGGTCGCGGCAAACAGCGCGCGTACGGCGTCGCCATTGACGTCCATGATGTAATCAGCCTTGCCGCGCTGGGCATCCTTGCTGCCTTGGCGCACGCCCGCAATGATGGCCTTGCGCTTTTCCAGCGGCTGGGACAGGAATTCGCGCTGCCACTGTGGCTGCCTGACCATGGCGCGGAATTGCATATAGCCGGTGTCGTCCGTGCATAGCGCGTCGCCATGGGTGAGCACGATATCGGGGCCGGCACCGCGCAATAGGTAGGGGTCGGGCAGCAAGTCCAGACCCGCTGCCTTGGCAAAGGCTTCCCCTGCGAGAAAATCGCGGTTGCCGGCAATCCAATGCACTTGCGTGCCGCCATCGGCAACGCGGCGCACGGCTTCGATCACTTGCAGGTTGAAGGGTCCCAGATCGTCGTCGCCGGCCCAGTATTCGAAAATGTCGCCCAGCAGGAAAAGCCGGGGACAATGCCGGGCATGGCGATCCAGGAAGTCGAAGAAGGCCGCAGCCGTGCGTGGCATTTCCGCCTGCAGATGCAGGTCGGAAATGAAGAGCGCAGCCGGTTGCGCCGATGCGGTGCTGCTCAAAATGGGCAACTTAGACGATTTCGGCTTTTTCAATCACCACGTCGTCGGCCGGCACGTTGGCGTGCATGCCGCCGTTGGCGGTGCGCACCTTGCGGATCTTGTCGACCACGTCCTTGCCTTCGGTCACGGCGCCGAACACGCAATAGCCCCAGCCGTCCTGGCCGGGGTAGTCGAGGAAGTCGTTGTCGGTCACGTTGATGAAGAATTGTGCGGTCGCCGAATGCGGGTCCGAGGTGCGCGCCATGGCGATGGAATAGGCGGCATTCTTCAAGCCGTTCTTGGCTTCGTTCTCGATCGGTTCGCCGACCGGCTTTTGCTTCATGCCCGGCTCGAAGCCGCCGCCCTGGATCATGAAGCCGTTGATGACGCGATGGAAGATCGTGCCGTCATAGTGGCCGGCCTTGACGTAGGACAGGAAGTTTTCCGCCGACTTGGGTGCCTTCTCGGCGTCGAGTTCGATGGTAATGTTGCCGTGGTTGGTGGTGAGTAAGACAGCCATGATGTTCCTCTACGGTTATGTGGGCTTGGTGGAGTTTATTGTATTACTTGTTGACGAAAGCCTTGACGATCACGACGGGCATCGTTGGCAGATCTTCGAATTTGGGCCGGTTGACTACTGCCACCTGCTGGATTTTGTCGAGCGTCTCGGTGCCGCTGACGACCTTGCCGAACACGCAGTAGCCCGCACCGTCGAACGAGGGATAATCGTATGAACTGTTGTCGGTCAAGTTGATGAAGAACTGCGAACTTGCCGAATCGGGGGCTGCGCCGCGCGCCATCGCAACCGTCAACGGCTGATTGGACAAGCCGTTGTTGGCTTCGTTCTTGATCCACGGCCGCGTCGGCTTTTGCTGCAGCTTCTGGTCGAAGCCGCCACCTTGTATCAGGTGCCCCTTGGCCACGCGATGAATCAGCAACCCATTGTAGAAGCCGCTATTGACGTAGGCCAGGAAATTATCGACCGTCTTCGGCGCCTTGTCGCGGTATAGCTCGATGACGATGTCGCCCATGTTGGTCTGCAAGGTGACGCTGGTTGCGGCGGGCGCAGTGGGGGCGTCTGCGGCAATGGCAGGGGTGCAGATTGCCGCGACGGCCAAGGCGCCGATCAGACGGAAAAAATGGCGGCGGAAGGTGAGGTGGAAGCGATTTTGAAATGCGGGCATGGATTGTCCTTGTCGGTGTGGTGGCGCGCTGGGCGTCGGATTCCTGTTATCGCTCAAGCTCTTCGAAGCCCGGATTTTTGCACTGCGTCAGCCGTTGTCCTGCAGCGATGCCTTGCCGCTCTGCCTTGCCACTGATGGCGCATTGCCTTGCACTGCGCGCCCTCCCGGCAATATTGCGGTAGCGCGTAAAAAGCCCATATATACGGTATTGTCGTGCTTTTTTTAGGTGTTATACTGGCCGGCCAAGGCAGCATTTTATCAAAATAAGACAAGTTTTTCGGCGAAATCGTTTTGCCGGGAGTCGATACCTTTGTGTGTCGGCGCCATTGCCCGGAACGCCGCAATTCCGCCCAACCCGCTATCGTTCATGAGTGCGCTGAAAATATACAACACGCTTGCGCGTGAGAAGCAGATTTTTTCCCCGATTACGGCCGGCCGCGTCGGCATGTACGTCTGCGGCATGACGATTTACGACTATTGCCATATCGGACATGCGCGCATGCTGATGGCATTCGACGTTGTTTATCGCTGGCTGCGCGCGTCGGGTTACGACGTCACTTATGTGCGCAACATCACCGATATCGACGACAAGATCATCAAGCGCGCCGTGGAAAGCGGCGAAGCCGTATCGCAATTGACGGCACGCTTCACCGCTTACATGGACGAAGACTTGCTGGCGCTGGGCATCCTGCCGCCGACCAATTCACCGCGCGCCACGCAATACGTGCCGCAGATGCTGTCGCTGATCGAACAGCTCGAAGCGCGCAACCTGGCCTACAAGGCCGACGATGGTGACGTGAATTACGCCGTGCGCGATTTTCCCGGCTACGGCAAGCTCTCCGGCAAGAGCCTGGACGACCTGCGCGCCGGCGAACGTGTGGATGTCAACACCGGCAAGCGCGATCCGCTCGACTTCGTGCTGTGGAAAGCATCGAAGCCCGAAGAACCAGACGACGTGAAGTGGCCCTCCAAGTGGGGTAGCGGCCGGCCCGGCTGGCACATCGAATGCTCGGCCATGGCGTGCGCCGTGCTGGGCGAACGGTTCGACATCCATGGCGGCGGTGCGGACCTGCAATTCCCGCATCACGAAAACGAGATCGCCCAGTCCGAAGGCGCGCTCGGCCATCCTTTCGTTAATTACTGGCTGCACAACGGCTTCCTGCAAGTCGATAACGAAAAGATGTCGAAATCGCTCGGCAACTTCTTCACCATTCGCGACGTGCTCAAGTCTTACGATGCGGAAGTGGTGCGCTTTTTCATCGTCCGGGCACAGTACCGCAGCCCCCTGAACTATGCCGACGTCCACCTGGAAGACGCCAAGCAATCGCTGACGCGCCTCTACACGGCACTGAAGGAAGTGGCGCCTGACGACGCGCCGCTCGATTGGTCCGAAGAACACGCCGCACGTTTTGCCGAATCGATGAACGACGACTTCAACACGCCGCTGGCCGTTGCCGTGCTGTTCGAGCTGGCCAATGCCGTCAACAAGACCCGTTCTGCCGCGCTGGCACGGCAGTTGAAGGCGCTGGGCGGCATCGTCGGCCTGCTGCAGCGTTCGCCGACTGAATATCTGCAAGCCGGGCCCGCCGCCGAAGGCGCGCTCGACGAATCGGACGTGACGGCGGCGATTGCCGCACGTGTTACGGCAAAGAAGGCAAAGAACTTTGCCGAAGCAGACCGCATTCGCAAGGAACTCTCCGATCAAGGCGTCGTGCTCGAAGACAAGCCTGATGGCTCGACCGAATGGAGAAGGGCGTAAGCGGCATGGCGAACTCCACCTCAGGAAACGGCACCGCCACCGTGCCCAGCTATTGGGAAGACGCCAAGGCCGAGTTGATGAAGCGTGACCGGATCATGCGTAAGCTGATCCCGCAATTCGGCGATCTGCACCTCGTGGGCCGCAGCGAACCCTTCGTCACGCTGGCGCGCTCCATCGTCGGCCAGCAGATTTCGGTCAAGGCGGCCGATTCGGTGTGGAATCGCCTGCTCGAACTCTGTCCCAAATGCTCGCCGGCGCAGGTGGTCAAGGCCGGTGAAAAACTCGCCGGCTGCGGCTTGTCCAAGCGCAAGGCCGAGTACATCCTCGACCTGGCCGACCACTTCAAGAACAAGCGCCTGCACGTCGACAAGTGGGCCGAAATGGAAGACGAGGAAGTGATTGCCGAACTGGTCGGCATCCGCGGTATCGGCCGCTGGACCGCTGAAATGTTCCTCATCTTCAATTTGCGTCGCCCCAATATCCTGCCGCTCGACGACGTCGGCCTGCTCAAGGGCATCAGCGTCAACTACTTCTCAGGCGAGCCGGTGTCGCGCAGCGATGCGCGCGAAGTTGCCGCCAATTGGGAGCCGTGGCGCACCGTTGCGACCTGGTACCTCTGGCGCAGCCTGGAGCCGGTGCCGGTCGAGTATTGACGGCCCCTGGCCGACCCTGCATCCCATGTCCAATCCGATTGATCAGTTGCTTGAGCAGACTCTTGCGCAAGCCATGGCGGCATTTCCCCATGCGCACCGCGTTGCGGTTGCCTTGAGCGGCGGGCTCGATTCGAGCGTCCTGCTGCATCTGTCGCATACCTTCGCAACCAAGCGCGGTATTGTGCTTCATGCCTTCCACGTACACCACGGCCTGAGCCCCAATGCCGGCCATTGGGCCGAGCACTGCCGCGTAGTGTGCGAACGATTGGCCGTACCGTTTGCCATGCGCCATGTCGACATCGTGCGCGACGGCGGCACGGGCATCGAGGAAGCTGCGCGTGAAGCACGCTACGCCGCGCTGGGCGCCTTGTGCGCGCAGCACGGTGTCGAATTGCTCCTTACCGCACATCACATCGACGACCAGGCCGAGACCGTATTGCTGCAACTGCTGCGCGGCTCCGGCATCGCCGGTATCGCCGGCATGGAAACCGCCAATCGCGCGCCAAGCCTGCTGGGCAACGCGGAGCTGACGATAGCCCGGCCCTTGCTCGACGTCACGCGCGCCGATCTTGAGTGCTATGTGCGCAAACACGGCATTACCCACGTCGAAGACGAATCCAACCGCGATCAGCGCTATGCGCGCAACGCCTTGCGCCAGGCCGTCATGCCGGTGCTGGAACAGCACTTCCCCGGTTTTGCCGCACGCTTTGCCCGCACGGCGCGGCATGCTCACGCGGCGCAAAGCCTGTTCGAACAAATCGCAGCGCAAGACCTGGAACATTGCCTGATCGGCGATGCGCTCGATCTCGGGCGCGTCGGGGCCATGTCGGATCAACGCGCCGAGAACCTGTTTCGATACTGGTTCGCCGTGCGCGGCTTGCGCATGCCGTCGACTGCCTGGCTCAAGGAAATGCGCGCGCAGCTTGCCGATGCCCGGCCCGAAGCGCAGCTCTGCGTCACGCATCCCGATTGCCACATCCGGCGTCATCGCCAGCGCGTCTATATCGTGCCGAGGGAAGACGGATACGTGCCGTCGGAACCGCAGGATTTCACGTGGAATGGCGAGGCGAGCCTGCATTTTCCGGCGTTTCGCGGCAGCCTGCTGTTCGAACCCGCAACTGAGGGCATCGCAGCGCAATGGCTGCGCGGACGCGACTGCATCATCGGCTATCGCGCAGGCGGTGAACGCCTCAAGCTTGCCGCCGATCGCCCGACGCGCAGCTTGAAGCAGCATTACCAGACAGAGGACGTGCCGGCCTGGGAGCGCGAAACGCTGCCGCTGGTGACCTGCGCCAAGGAGTTGCTCTATGCGGCCGGGCTGGGCATGGATTGCCGGCACTTCGGCCAGCCCAGTGAGGCGTGTGTGGCGCTGCGCTGGCGCGCCGGTTCCCTATCCTGAACTGTTTCGCTTCAGCGCCGACGCAGGCTGCCCGACAGCAAGCGCCATAAACCGATTTGCCCCTGCGCATAGAGCTGCCGCAAGGGCGCGCTGCCCCAATGTTCGTAACCTGCCGAGGGTGCGTGAAGCGTGCCATGCGCGATGCTGTCGGCGATCAAGCGCGCGCGCTCGCGTGTGGCATCGGCACTCTCCAGCAAAGCATCCCGCATGGCCTCGAACTTCGCCAGGGCGCCGCTGTTCCCGTCACAGGCTTGCAGCTTGAGAGCGCTCAATTGCTCGAATACCTCTGGATCGGTGTTAGGGAAGATACCTGATAGCGACGATTGCGCGAAGCGCGCGACGGCGAGCTTGTCGACGGTGACGAGCAGCGCGGCGATGCGTTCGATGACGAATACCTTGGTCTGGTTGGCACCGCGATGCGCATAAGGCCGGTTCAGTGCGGCATGGAGCGGATGCGAAGCCGATTCCGCCATGGCAAAGATCCTCTCGCACACGCCCAGCCATTTGCGCCAGAACGCAGGCTTGGCGGCAAGGTAGTTGCAGTAGATGCTGTCGCCGGTACGGCACAGCAGCGTGCGCAAGTCCACCCGTGGCATGACTTCCCGAAGCGCGCGTGCGGCGGTATCCAATAACCCCGGATGAGAAAACTCACCCTGCTCGAAGGGATTGAGAAAGGCGGCCTGCAAATCGAAGTAGGGCGAGAAGCTGGCGATATCGGCTTGTTCGCCAAGCGACGCGGCAAAGGCCAGGATGTCGTCGGAGCTGCAATGCAGCTTCTCGGCAAAGCGCGGCGAAACGAACCCGTAAAGGGCATTGTCGTCCAACTCTTCGGACAGCAGGAAATTGCGGATCGGCCAATATTCCGCCCAGTCGGGCCGCGCATTGGCGCGATTGTCGAGTGCGATGAAGCCCGGCGCGACGAGGTTCCAGGTCTCCTCGGAATAGGCGATCTGGTAGAGGTGGACGGAGCGGGTGGAAGTTGCCATCGGCGTCGAATATAGCACAGCGGCATCAAGCGTCTTCATGGCCTCTGCCTTCCTGGCTGCCGTTGATACCGTACAAATACCGCTCCCTTTTATTTCATGGACTTTCGGCCTAATATCGAACGCACAAAAACCACGATGCCGCCGTCAGAGCGGTTAACATTCTAGGAGACATCCATGTTCAACAGCAATGTTGTGCGCGTATTCGGTTTCTTGTCCGCATTGTTTTTCCTCTTGCTAACCACGCAATCGCATGCCGCTTCCACACTAGGCGCCTACAACGTCAACCCCGGCACGGTTACCGTCGCAGGGATATCTTCCGGCGCCGACATGGCCGTGCAATTGCAGGTCGCCAATTCAGCCAGCATCCACGGCGCAGCGATTCTTGCCGGAGCGGCGTACTACTGCAATCAGGATTACCTGGCGCTGTGGGGCGACGCCTGCACCACCGGCGTCGGCGTGCCGGTGTCGTCACTGGTCAGCTACACCAACAGTCAGGCGGCAAAGGGCACCATCGACCCGGTCGCCAATCTTTCCGGCAAGCCGATCTACATGTTCAGCGGCACGCTCGATACGGTGGTGTACCAGCAAACCATGAACGACCTGAAGCAGTATCTGCAAAGCTTCATCTCGAGTAGCAACATCACCTACAACAACACGACGGCGGCGGAACATTCGTGGGTCTCGCCGGACGCGACCAACGCCTGCTCCTGGCTCGGCGTGCCTTTCCTCAATAACTGCGGCATCGACATCGAACAAACCTTCCTGACCAAGTTCTACGGCAGTCTTTATGCGCGCAATACGTCGCCGCAAGGCAGCTACGTACAATTCAACCAGAACGCCTTTTGCACCAAGAGCAATTGCGCCGCCATCGGCATGGACAGCACCGGCTGGCTCTACGTCCCGAGCACTTGCGCCAGCGGCGCCTGCAAACTGGTGGTAGCGCTGCACGGCTGCGAGCAGAACCAGCAAACCGTCGGCACGGTATTCGTGCAAAAGTCGGGCATCAATGAATGGGCAGATACCAACGGTATCCTCGTGCTATATCCGCAGACCATCGCGTCGACCGTTCCCTATAATCCGGAAGGCTGCTGGGATTGGTGGGGATATACGGGGTCGAATTACGCGCTGAAGTCGGCGCCGCAGATGACCGCGATCATGGGAATGGTCAAGCAGATTACGAGTGGATATCAGTAGGCACTGCGAGTGAGCACCGCGACGATCAGAACCCCTCGCCCGTGGGCGGGAGAGGGGCAGGGGTGAGGGAGGTTATGATTTGACTCGAATAAAAGATGAAAAGAAGATAGCGTCAAATCTCTTCGCGACTATTTGACGTAACCAGATCGCAACATCACTCATCGGCCCGCCGCCCGCCCGCCCCTTCGCCACCCGCGGTGGAGGGGGGCAATCTACCGCCCATTCATATAAGGATCAGCATCCACATAAGCCGTCACCCGATGATCCAGCACCCCAGGCGGCGCTACACGACTGAGGTCAAACGTATACGCATAAGGCCCGTCGAAATTCCACGCAAACGACTTGTCGCCATCGACGAACTTGACGACTTCGCCGCCGGTCACGTTGACATATTGCGTGCCCGGCTCGATCAAAACGGTCTTGGTCGCAGCCGCATCCGCCGCCGGATCACCCCAGCGCTGCGCCCAGGTCATGCCGCCTTGTGGCGATGCACATGCCGCGCAGAGCAGGGTAGAGGTTACAATAGCGAGCATTCGTATCTTGTTCATGGCACACCTGTCTGTTCATTGGTACGTCAGGGATTGTTGGCACCCGGTTGGCTTGAGTCTCAAGCGCTCCGGAACCGGCAATTTCAGTGTAGGCCGCGATCCGGTCCCTACCGCATTATGAAAATAATTTAATCCCGGCTCGTTCCGCTTCGCCTCGATCAGGCTCCGTTCTCCGGATGGTACGCTAATACCACACAGATACCACTTGTCATTCTGCGCCGCAGCATGTAAAGTTATTGGTTGGTTTTTGGCGCGTTTATCCAGCATTTCTTTCAAATTACTGACTTTTTATGGCTTTATACGTCCACAAATACGGTGGGACCTCGATGGGCTCCATCGAGCGCATCAAGAACGTCGCCCGCCGCGTCGCCAAGTGGCATGACGCGGGGCATCAGATCGTCGTCGTGCCTTCGGCCATGTCCGGCGAAACCAACCGCCTGCTTGGCCTCGCCAACGAAATCATGCCGCGCCCCGATCCGCGCGAACTTGACATGCTGGCCTCGACCGGCGAGCAGGTGTCGGTCGCCTTGCTCTCGATCGCGCTGCACGCCATCGGCAAACAGGCCGTGTCCTACGCCGGCTGGCAGGTTGCCATCAAAACCGACTCGGCCTACACCAAGGCCCGCATTCAATCGATCGACGACGCCAAGGTCAAGCGCGACCTCGATACCGGCAAGATCGTCATCATCACCGGCTTCCAGGGCGTGGACGACGAAGGCAACATCGCGACGCTGGGCCGCGGCGGCTCCGACACCTCCGCGGTTGCCGTGGCGGTAGCGGTCAAGGCCAAGGAATGCCTGATCTACACCGACGTCGACGGCGTCTACACGACCGATCCGCGTGTCGTGTCCGATGCGCGCCGCCTCAATACCGTCACCTTCGAGGAAATGCTCGAAATGGCATCGTTGGGTTCCAAAGTGCTGCAGATTCGCTCGGTCGAATTCGCCGGCAACTACAAGATGCCCACGCGCGTGCTCTCGTCGCTGACCGACCCCATGACATCGCTGGAGGAAGAAGCCAACTCCGGCACCCTGATTTCGTTTGAGGAAGACACCAATATGGAACAAGCAGCAATCACCGGCATCGCCTTCAACCGTGACGAAGCCAAGATCACCGTGCTGGGCGTGCCGGACCGCCCTGGCATCGCCTACCAGATCCTGGGCCCGATTGCCGACGCCAACGTCGAAGTGGACATGATCATCCAGAACCAGTCCGTCGAAGGCAAGACCGACTTCACCTTCACGGTTCCGCGCGGCGAATTCGCCAAGTCGATGGATGTGTTGAACAAAACCGTCAAGGAACACATCAACGCTGTTGAAGTCGTGGGCGATACCAAGGTCTCGAAGGTATCGGTGGTTGGTGTGGGCATGCGCAGCCACGTCGGCATCGCCTCGGCCATGTTCCGCACGCTGTCGGAAGAGGGCATCAACATCCTCATGATTTCGACCTCGGAAATCAAGATCTCGGTGCTGATTGATGAAAAGTACATGGAATTGGCCGTACGCGCGCTGCACAAGGCATTCGACCTCGAAAAGGCCGACTGATTGTGCTGAACCATGGCAATAATGCACCCCGGTTATTGACGCGGGGCGCATGAAAAGCTATGATGCATGGCTTTACGGCATTCGGTAACTGGAATGCCGCAGTGTGGAGACGTGGCCGAGCGGTCGAAGGCACTTCCCTGCTAAGGAAGCATACGGGCTTAAACCTGTATCCAGGGTTCGAATCCCTGCGTCTCCGCCAGAACCACAGTAAATACGCCCGTTTCCGGGCGTTTTTTACTTCTACCCATCAAATAACCCATCAATCTGGAATATGTTGTTTTTGCGCGAGGCTTGGACCGAGCCATGGCA